>Ga0335078_10000109_pt1 | contig 144268 bp, 140 predicted proteins | sample Lox_Sample_32_FD_206711 | JGI IMG/M metagenome (GOLD analysis project Ga0335078, IMG submission 206711) | Soil microbial communities from Loxahatchee National Wildlife Refuge, Florida, United States - Lox_Sample_3.2 | ecosystem: Environmental > Terrestrial > Soil > Wetlands | place: USA... | reverse complement strand
GGGGACAACGTTTCTCTGGTGATTGAACTGATCACACCGGTGGCGATGGAGAAGGGCTTGCGCTTCGCCATTCGCGAAGGCGGCCACACCGTCGGCGCGGGCACGATCGCCGAGATTATTCAGTAGGGATGCGCGGCAAGCGCGCGATTTGTGCGTCGCAAAAAAGTGACGCTTCGCGCGGCGCGCCCGAGTCCTTCGGCCTGCAAAAAGCGCAAGCCTCAGGATGAAAAACAAAACAACGCGGGTTGCAGCTTCCCGCAAGATATTTCCTTCCGGGACTTCTTTAGGAAGATTGGCCGGGAGGGGTTAGAGAGAAAACAGTGAGCGCACAAGAGAGAATTCGGATCCGGTTGAAAGCTTACGACTATCGCATTCTGGATCAGTCGACGGGCGAGATCGTGGAGACGGCGCGGCGTACCGGCGCGCAGATTGCGGGACCGATCCCGCTGCCCACGATGAAGAACAAGTACTGCGTGCTGCGTTCGCCGCACGTGGACAAGAAATCGCGGGAGCAGTTCGAGATCCGCACGCACAAGCGGCTGCTCGATATCCTCGAGCCGACGCAGCAGACAGTCGATGCGCTGATGAAGCTCGATCTGCCCGCGGGCGTGGATGTGGAGATCAAGGCGTTCGGGAAAGAGCATAAATAGTGTGGAGAATGCCGCGGGCTGCGCCCGCCGGACGTCCGATGGCGGCCGTCCCCACGCGAGCAATTGAGCTCCCCAGCCAATAGCGTAAGCCAAGCTGGGCAGGAGAGAAGGAAATGGCAACGAGAGTAGCAGGGATTCTGGGCAAGAAAGTCGGCATGACCCAGCTGTTTGACTCGAAGGGCGACGTTCGCCCGGTCACGGTGCTGCAGGCCGGCCCGTGCGTGGTGACGCAGCACAAGTCGGCCACGAAAGATGGCTACGAAGCGGCCCAGATCGGCCTGGTCGAGTTTGTGAAGGAATCGCGTCTGACGAAAGGCGAGCGCGGACACCTGGCGAAGAACAATCTGCCGCCGGTGAAGTTCCTGCGCGAAGTTCCGCTGGAGACGGAAGCCGGGACTGACGGCGACGGCGCAGTGAAAGTCGGCGATCGCGTGCTGGTCGAGATTTTTGACGGCGAGAAGTTTGTCGATATCGTCGGAGTCAGCAAAGGACGCGGCTTTCAGGGCGTGGTGAAGCGGCATCACTTTGGCGGCGGTCCGAAGTCGCACGGATCCATGTTCCAGATTACCGGTTCGATCGGATCCTCGGCGTTTCCGTCGCGGGTGTTCAAAGGCATGCGCATGTCGGGCCACATGGGAAATCAGAAGGTGACGACGCGCAACCTGCGCGTGCTGGGCATTGATAAGGACGAGAACCTGCTGGTCGTCGAGGGCAGCGTGCCCGGGCCACAGGGCGGTTACATCGTGATCACGAAAGCGAAGAAGCCGCCGAGAGAGCGCCGCGGATTTGCCGGGGCGGCGACGGTCGACCCGCTGAAGGCAGCGAAGAGGGCGGCGAAGAAAGCATAGCGAGTCGTGAGCCGCGAGTTCTGAGTCGCGAGAAGTGGCTCAGGAGGCGGGATTCAGGACTCAGGATTAGGACAATGGCAACGATTGACATTCACAATCTGAGCGGCGAAAAGGTCGGAACGCTCGATCTGGCCGACGAGATTTTCGGCGCGGTCAATGAAGACCTGCTCTGGGAAGCGGTGAAGCACTACCGCGCCAGCCAGCGCGCCGGAACCCACAAAACCAAAGCTCGCTGGGAAGTTTCCGGATCGGGCAAGAAGCTGTGGAAGCAAAAAGGAACGGGACGGGCGCGCATCGGCTCGATCCGCTCGCCGCTGTGGCGGCATGGCGGCACGGTGCATGGTCCGCAGCCGCGTTCGTACGACTACACCTTCCCGCGCAAGAAGTTGATGGGCGCGCTGCGCTCGGCGCTGGCGGCGAAGCTGGCCGACGGAAAGTTGATTGTGGTCAATGCTTTCGATGTGAAAGAGCCGAAGACCAAGGAGTTCCGCAAGGCGCTGGATGCACTGAAGGTCGATTCGACGGTGCTGCTGGTGGAAGCGGCGAAACACGAGAACCGCAACCTGGAGCTGAGCGCGCGGAACATCGCTGGGCTGGAGATGGTGCGGGGGAACGAAGTTCATCCCTATCATCTGCTGCGTTACGACCGGGTGATCTTCTCGCAGCCGGCGATCGAGAGGTTGCAGGTTTCGCTGAAGAATTCGACCTCGAAGAGGCGGCGCAAGTCGGGCGGCGGGGAGAACGAGAAGGTGAAGAAGGCGACGGCCGCGCCGCGGCGGCGAACCCGGCATGAAAAAGCGGCGGAGGTGGCGTAATGAAAAGCGCATACCAGATCATTCGCCGGCCGGTGATCACCGAAAAGGGGCTGGCCATCAAGGAGAACCAGAACACGCTGGTCTTCCAGGTGGCGCCCAAGGCGACGAAGACAGAAATCAAGGAAGCGGTGCAGGCGATCTTCAAAGTGAAGGTGCACTCGGTACGCACGGCGACCTATCCGGGAAAAGAGCGGCGGCGGGGCAAGTTCGCGGGCTACCGGGCAGACTGGAAGAAAGCGTATGTCCGGCTGCGCTCCGGAGAAAAGATGCCGGAGTACGCGCAGAATCTTTAGTTAGGGAAACCGCTCAAGGGCGGTGCATTACCAGGCAGCAGAAAGGCCTTTCAACAGCGCCATACGGCGGGTGATCGGCCGAATCGCTAAGCCGGATCTAAGAGCTGATTATGGCAATCAAGACTTACCGACCGACGACGCAGACGTTGCGCTACCGCACGACGCTGGTCAACGACGACATTACGACGAAGCATCCGCACAAGCCTCTGCTGGAGCCGAAGCAGCGCACCGGCGGACGCCGCAACTCGGGCGACATCACGATCTGGCACCGTGGCGGCGGCCACAAGCGCAAGCTGCGCATCATCGATTTCAAGCGCGACAAGACGGGGATTCCGGCGACGGTGGCGACGATCGAGTACGATCCCAACCGCTCGGCGCGCATTGCGCTGCTGGCATATGCGGACGGCGAAAAGCGCTACATCCTGCAGCCGGAAGGGCTGAAGGTGGGGCAAAAGGTATTGAGCGGCCCCGAGGCCGACATCCTGGTGGGCAACGCGCTGCCGCTGCGGAATATCCCGCCCGGCACGGTGATCCATAATCTGGAACTGAAGCCGGGCAAGGGCGGCCAGATGGTGCGCTCGGCGGGCGGCTCGGCGCAGCTGGTCGCGAAGGAAGAGGAATACGCGCTGGTGAAATTGCCTTCGGGCGAGACGCGCAAGATTTCGCAGGACTGCATGGCGACGATCGGGCAGGTCGGGAACGTCGACCACGAAAACATCACGATCGGCAAGGCGGGCAAGACGCGCTGGCTGGGACGGCGTCCGGTGAACCGGGGGGTTTCGATGAACCCGGTCGATCACCCGCACGGAGGCGGCGAGGGCAAGACTTCGGGCGGGCGCCATCCGGTAACGCCGTGGGGCCAGCCGACGCGGGGCTACAAGACGCGGAACAACAAGCGCACGGATAAGTTCATCGTGAGCCGGAGATCGAAATAACTTATGGCACGTTCAACGAAGAAAGGCGCGTTCGTCGATGGCTACCTGCTGACGCGGGTGGAGCAGATGAATTCGCGCAACGAGAAGAAAGTGCTGCGCACCTGGTCGCGACGTTCGACGGTGGTGCCGGAGATGGTCGGCCACACGATCGCGGTGCATAACGGAAAAAAATTCATCCCGGTGTATGTCACAGAGAACATGGTGGGCCACAAGCTGGGCGAGTTCAGTTTCACGCGCCAGTTCAAGGGCCACTCGATGAAGGCGGCGACGGAAGTGGCGGCCAAGCCGGCCGGCATCCCGGGCGGTCCGGGAGCGATTGCTCCGGCGGCGCCTGCGGCTGGGTCGGCGCCGGCGGCACCGAAGGCGTAGCGAGTGTTCCAGGGTCTCGCCAATCGGCGAGACCTGGGGCAACGCCGTAGTAAGTGAGAACTGAGATACGACTATGGAATTTCGAGCGGAAACACGGTTCCTGCGCGTCTCGCCCCAGAAGGCGCGGCTGGTGCTGGACCTGATCAAGGGGCGGCGCGTGGAAGAAGCGCGCAACACGCTGATGTTCACCAAGAAGCGCGTGGCGGCGCACGTCGGCAAGCTGCTGCAGTCGGCGCTCGATAACGCGAACTTCCTGGCCACCGAAAAAGGCATCGATGTCGAGATCGACAATCTGTATGTAAAGCGCGCGGTGGCCAATGATGGGCCGCGCATGAAGCGGATTCGCCCGGCTCCGCAGGGGCGCGCGTACCGGTATCAGCGCCGCATCTCGCATATCGAGCTGGTGCTGGCCGAGCGCGGCAAGAACGGGGGGGCGGTTTCCCAGGTTGTTGGGGAAGAGCCGGCTGTCCCGGCGAAAGCCAAGCGGCGGGCGCCGGGGGCAAAAAGCGGCAAGAAAAAAGTGGCGGCGAAGTAGAGCAGGTTCCTCGCCGAGTCTGCGACTCGGTTGGGAATGACAAAGTTGGATGGAAGTCCAGGAGAAGCGGATGGGTCAGAAGGTACATCCTTACGGATTCAGACTCGGCTACACCAAGCCATGGAAGTCGCGCTGGTTCGTGGAGCGCGACTACGACAAACTGCTGCATGAGGACGTCAAGCTGAAGAACGAGCTGAAGGACAAGCTCAAATCGGCGGGCGTGAGCGCGATCGAGATCGAGCGTCCGGGCAACAAGTTGCGGATCATCATCAAGACGGCACGGCCGGGCATCATCATCGGTCGCAAGGGCGCGGAAATCGACAAGCTTAAAGCCGAGCTGCAGAAGCGGACGTCGCGCGAGGTGTTTGTCGACATTCAGGAAGTGCACAAGCCCGAGCTGGATGCGCAGCTGGTATCGGAATCGATCGCATTGCAGCTGGAAAAGCGCGTCGGGTTCCGGCGGGCGATGCGCAAGGCGGTGGATTCGGCGCTGCGTTTCGGCTGCAAGGGAATCAAGGTTCGGGTGAGCGGACGCTTGAACGGCAATGAAATCGCCCGCTCCGAGTGGTACCTGCAGGGACGGTTGCCCCTGCACACGCTGCGCGCCGACATTGACTTCGGCTTCAGCGAAGCGCGGACGACCTACGGGGTCATCGGCGTGAAGTGCTGGGTATACAAGGGCGAGATTTTGCAGCAGAAGAAGCGCGAGCCGCAAGCGGCCGGCGGGTTTTAGGGTCCTGCGGCAACGAAAAAGATGTCGCCTCAGGATGATCAGAGAGAGCAGATTTTATGTTGATGCCAAAGAAAGTGAAGTACCGCAAGCAGCAGCGCGGACGGATGACAGGCAAAGCCTGGCGCGGCTCGGAGCTGGCGTTCGGCGACTATGGCTTGAAGGTCCTCGAGCCGGGGTGGATCACCGACCGGCAGATTGAGGCCAGCCGTGTGGCCATGACGCGCTTTGTCAAGCGCGGCGGAAAGATCTGGATCCGCCTGTTTCCCGACAAGCCGGTGACCAAGAAGCCGGCCGAGACCCGTATGGGGAAGGGCAAAGGCGCGCCGGACCACTGGGTAGCGGTGGTGCGTCCGGGGAAAATTCTGTTCGAGATGGAAGGCGTGACCCATCAGGATGCGAGCGAGGCCCTGCGTCTGGCGTCGCACAAACTGCCTTTGCGAACGACCATGGTGCAGCGTCAGATGGCGCATTAATCGCGGTGTGTTGAGAGCTTATTTATGAAAGCGGAAAAAATCAGAAACCTGACTGACGCCGAGCTGCAGCATCAGGAGCGCGATCTGGCCGACCAGCTGTTCAAGCTGAAGTTCCAGCTGAACATGGGGCAGACCGAGAGCCTGAAGAAGATTCGCGGGCTGCGCAAAGACATTGCGCGGGTAAAGACGATCATGACCGAGCGCGCACGCACGGCCGCAACGGAGAAACGATAATGGCGGGAACGAATACATCGACCCAGGCGGAGCATGTGCAGGGCCGCCGCAAGGAAGTGGTGGGAGAAGTGGTGTCCAACCGCATGCACAAGACCATCGTGGTGCAGGTGACGCGGAAAAAGTCGCATCCGTTCTACGGGCGCGTGATTGCGCGCAATAAGAAGTTCTACGCGCATGACGAGAAGAATGAAGCGCATGTTGGAGACGTGGTGCGGCTCGAGGAAACGCGTCCCCTGTCGAAGCTGAAGCGCTGGAAGCTGAAAGACATTGTGCGCAAAGCCGCCCTGCTGCCGGAGGCTCCGGTGGATGCGGCCAGTTAACGAGAGAGTTGCCGGCGCGGAGGAAAGCAGGTTTCCGAGCGAATCTGCGACCCGGTCAGGAATGACAAGAGATTTTTGGAAAGCTTGGTGAGGGAGACTGCCATGGCTGTGATGATGAGAACGATGCTGGAGGTCGCCGACAATTCCGGCGCGCGCAAGCTGCAGATGATCCTGCCGCTGGGCGGCGCGACCGGGCTGAATGCCGGCTTGGGCGATGTGATCACGGCTGCGGTCAAGGAATCGGCCCCCGAGGGGCAGGTGCAAAAAGGGAAAGTCGTAAAGGCGGTGATTGTGCGGACGCGGAAAGAGCATCGCCGGCGCGATGGAACCTATATTCGCTTCGATCAGAATGCGGCGGTGCTGATCAACGAAGCGGGCGAGCCGGTCGGGACGCGCGTCTTCGGTCCGGTGGCGCGGGAACTGAGAGAGAAGCGGTTTTTGAAGATTGTGAGTCTGGCGCCGGAAGTGATCTAGCGATTTTGTGATTTGGCAATCGGGTAATTTTGCAATTAAGACCCCGAAGCCGGCAATGCAGGGAAATTACAGAATTTCCAAATTGCAAAACTACGAAATTGGAATCGGATATGGCAATGGCAACGGCAACGACAGCGCATAAACGGGTAGATATCCGGCGCAATGACACCGTGAAGGTGATCACCGGACGGGACAAGGGCAAGGAAGGGCGCGTGTTGCGCGTGTTTCCCAACGACGCCAAGATTCTGGTCGAGCACGTGATGATGGTAAAGAAGCACGTGCGGCCGAATCCGAACCGCAATATCAAGGGCGGCATCGCCGAGCAGGAGAGCCGAATCTCGATCTCCAACGTGCAGCTGGTGTGCGCGACCTGCGGCCCGGTACGCATCGGGCACGAAGTGCGCGGCGACCGCAAGGTGCGCGTCTGCAAGAAGTGCGGAACGACGCTGGACAAATGACGTCTCACGAACCGGTAACCACTCCGAAACCGTGAGAGGAAGTTGAAGCGAAATGGCAAAAGACAAGAAAGCAGCGAAAGAGGCAGCGCAGGAAGCGAAGGCTCCGGAGCAGGCGCGGCATAGCGCGAAGGAGCGTCCGCGGTTGCGGGCGCGCTTCGAGAAAGAAGTGGCGCCGGCCCTGCTGAAGGAGCTGGAATTAGCCAATGTGATGGCGGTTCCGCGCCTGCATAAGATCGTCGTCAATATGGGCGTGGGCGAAGCTACGCAGAACGCGAAAGTGCTCGATCCGGCGGCCAACGAACTCGGGCAGATCAGCGGACAGAAGCCGGTGATTACGCGGGCGAAGAAGTCGATTGCGGCTTTCAAAGTCCGCGCCGGGCAGTCGATCGGCGCGATGGTCACGCTGCGCGGCGACCGCATGTACGAGTTCTTCGACCGGCTGGTCAACATCGTTCTGCCGCGCGTGCGCGATTTTCGCGGGGTTTCGACCAAATCGTTTGACGGACGCGGCAATTACACGCTGGGACTGCACGATCAGCTGATTTTTCCGGAGATCGATTACGCCAAGGTCGACAAGCTGAAGGGCATGAACGTGACTATCGTGACGACGGCGGCGAACGACAACCAGGCGCGCACGCTGCTGAAGCACCTGGGGATGCCGTTCCGGGCATAAGGGAAGAAAGATAGTAGAGAGACGCAGCGGTTTCACGTCTCAGCAGAACAGGGCTAAGAGAGCGAGGCGTTGCGAGCAGCGTCTCGACAGGAGCGAGATTTGGCGACGACAGCAAAACGAGTGAAAGACGGAGTCGGGTTGCACCAGCAGAAGGCAAAGAAGCCCAAGTTTTCGACACGCAAGCACAACCGTTGCAAGCTCTGCGGACGTCCGCGGGCGTATCTGCGGAAGTTCGGCATCTGCCGCTTGTGCTTCCGCGGGCTGGCCTTGCGGGGAGAAATCCCCGGAGTTTCGAAATCGTCCTGGTAGGGAGCTGTGCTGCCCGGGCGACGCGGCCTGCTGGCAAAAGCAGCGCGAGAAGGTTCGCGCGGTGCACTCGGGTGCCATGCAAGACAAGACATCGTCTCGCAGAAGATGACAAGAGCAGGATGGAAGTAAGCACGTCACTGCAGGTTCTCCGCCGAGCGCGGAGCGAACGGGTGGCTGAAGGAGAAACAAAACGATGAGGTTGACCGATCCGGTCGCAGACATGCTGGCGCGAGTGCGAAATGCACTGCAGGCGCGGCACCAGAAAGTCGATATTCCGGCCTCGCGGCTGAAGCTGGAAATTGCCCGCATCCTGAAAGAGGAGGGGTACATCTCCAATTTCAAACCGACGGAAGAAGAAGGTCACAAGGTGATCCGGATTTATCTCAAGTACGGCGCCAACAATGAGGCGGCGATCTCGAAGGCCGAGCGGGTATCGCGCCCGGGATGCCGCGTGTACGTGCGCCGCAGCGAGATTCCCCGTGTGCTGGGCGGGATGGGCATCAACATCCTGACCACGCCGCGAGGCGTGATGACCGGCCGCCAGGCGCGCAAAGAAGGCGTGGGCGGCGAATTGCTCTGTCAGATCTGGTAAGCAAGTATTAGAGATGCAGTTGGCTGCATCGGGCTGACGGCAGCAGAGAGAGTGGAGAGGGTGAGAGGCGTTTGAAGCAACGTCTCCACGAACAGAGATCTTATGTCACGAATTGGAAAAAAGCCGATAGCGATTCCCAAGGGAGTCACGGTCAAAATCGAAGGCAATACGGTTGCGGTGCAGGGACCGAAGGGCAAGCTGGACACTCCGCTCCCGACCGGCATCAAGGTCGAACAAAAGGACGGGCACCTGGTGGCCATTCGCGAGAATGATTCGCAGTCGGCGCTGCACGGCCTCGCCCGGGCGTTGGTGAACAATGCGGTTGAAGGCGTGACCAAGGGTTGGACGCGCGAACTGGAAATCGTTGGCATCGGCTACCGCGCTGAGATGAAGGGCAAGACGACGGTCGTCTTTAACCTGGGGTATTCGCATCCGATCGAGTATCCCCTGCCGAGCGGTGTCGATGCAGCGGTTGATCCCAAGCAGACCCGCATCACGCTGACCGGGATCGACCGGCAGAAGGTGGGACAGGTCGCGGCGGAAATGCGCGCGCTGCGTCCGCCCGATCCGTACAAGAACAAGGGCGTGCGCTATACGGGCGAGCGCCTGAAGAAGAAAGTTGGAAAGACGGGAGCGAAATGATCGCGTTTGGCGGGGGTTTTGAGCCCGCCGGGATCATCCGGAGGGAAGGCTCTCTGGCTGCGTAGCTGAAGAAGGAAATGAAGATATGCTGACGAAAATTGGCAAGAACGAGAAGCGCGGACATGTTCACGAGCGCATCCGCAAGAAGCTGCAGGGGACGGCGGAGCGTCCGCGGCTCAACGTGTACCGGTCGCTGAATCATATCTATGTGCAAGTGATCGACGACATGTCGGGCAAGACGCTGGTTGCGGCCAGCACCGCCGAGGGCAAAAAGGAAGACCGGCGCACGGGCGGGAATGTGGCGGCGGCGAAGGCGATTGGCAAGACCATCGCGGAGCGGGCCAAGGCCAAGGGCGTCACCAAAGTCGTGTTTGACCGCGGCGGTTACATTTATCACGGGCGGGTGAAGGCTCTGGCCGATGCGGCGCGGGAAGCGGGGCTTCAATTTTAGAATTTGGGAATCGGGTAATTCTGTAATGGGAAAGCCGGCAGGTTTTCGATTACCCAAGCTGGAAAATTGCGAAATCAGGTTTTCAGAATGCCAACAGTGATCAAGAAACTCGATGCAGGGGCGTACCAACTGAAGGATCAGGTGGTGGCCATCAACCGTGTGACGAAAGTGGTCAAGGGCGGCAAGAACCTTTCGTTTGCGGCCCTGGTGGTGGTCGGCGATCCTTCGGCTGCCGTGGTCGGCTACGGTTCGGGGAAGGCCAAGGAAGTGCCGCAGGCCATCCGAAAAGGAATCGAGTCGGCGAAGAAGAATCTGGTGAAGGTCAACCTGACGCAGACCAGCATTCCGCACCTGGTGCTCGGACGCTATGGCTCGGGCAAAGTGCTGCTCAAGCCGGCGCCGGAAGGCACGGGCGTCATTGCCGGCGGGGCGGTGCGCGCGGTGATGACTTCGGCCGGAGTGCAGAACGTGCTGACCAAGTCGATTGGCACCACGAATCCGCACAACGTGATCAAGGCGACGTTCGACGCGCTGAAGCAGTTGAAGAACAAAGAGAGCGTGGCAACGTTGCGGGGCAAAGTTGCCGAAGAGCTTTAGAGCAGCGGCCAGTGGCGAGGGGCCAGTGGTCCGTCACACCGGGATCGAAAAATCGGATGCAAGGGCCACGGACCCGTGATCACTGGCCCACTGAGGATTTGAAATGACGGCGAAGAAATCAGAGGCGGGCAGCGGAAAGATCCAGCTGAAGTGGGTGCGATCGGCGATTTGCGCCCCAACCAAGCAGAAGTTGGTCATCAAGGGACTGGGATTCACGCGGCTGAACCAGGTGATCGAGCGACCGGACACGCCGGCGATCCGCGGCATGGTGGCGAAAGTCCCCCACATGATCGAGATCGTGTAATCAGTTTCGTAGGCGTAGCTGGCTACGTCTCGAGCGGCGGGGGCGTTCGAACAACGTCTCTGGGGGAAAAAGAAAATGAACTTATCGAACATTCGCGCACCAAAGAAAGCGACGGAGAACCGAAAGCGGGTGGGCCGCGGTATGGGCTCGGGGATGGGCAAGACTTCGACCCGCGGGCACAAGGGGCAGCGTTCGCGCAGCGGTTCGCGCATGATCCGCGGCTTCGAAGGCGGCCAGATGCCGCTCCACCGGCGCATGCCGAAGCGCGGCTTCACCAATATCTTCCGCAAGGAATACAACATCGTCAGCCTGGAGCGGCTGGCGGCGCTCGGCGAGACGACGATTACGCCCGAGGTGCTGCGCAAGGCGGGCGTGATCAAAGCCAAGCTTCCGGTGAAGATTCTGGGCGACGGCGAACTTACGGCCGCTCTCACGGTGAGCGCCCACAAGTTCTCGAAATCGGCGCAGGAAAAAATCACCAAGGCGGGCGGCAAAGTTGAGGTTTTGCAGTAATGTTCGAAAAACTGGCTAACATCTTCCGCATTCCGGATCTGCGCAAGCGGATTTTCTTCACGCTGGCGCTGCTGTTCGTTTACCGGCTGGGTGGACATATCCCGACGCCGGGGGTGAACGCCGACAAGTTGGCGCAGTTTTTCGAGCAGCAGCGCGGGTCATTCCTGGGATTCGTCGATCTGTTCTCCGGCGGCCAGTTGCGGCGCCTCACCATCTTTGCCCTGGGCATCATGCCGTACATCACGGCATCGATCATTCTGCAGTTGCTGACGGTGGTGTATGAGCCGCTGGCCAAACTGCAGAAAGAAGGCGAACTTGGGCGAAAGAAGATCACGCAGTGGACCCGGTACATCACGGTCATCCTCAGCGCGATCCAGTCGTTCGGCATCGCCTTCGGCCTGCAGAAGCAGGGAGATTTCGTTCTCACTCCCGGCATCGGTTTCATCCTGATGACGATGCTGACGCTGACCACGGGCAGCGCGTTCATCATGTGGCTGGGCGAGCAGATCACCGACCGCGGCGTGGGCAACGGCATGTCGCTGCTGATCTTTGCCGGCATTGTCGTGGGCCTGCCGCGAGGCGTGGTCGACCTGATCGACAAAGCCAAGAACCTGACGTGGGGACCGATGACCTTCCCGCTCATGGCGGGGCTGCTGGTCTTCATGATCGTGGTGGTGGCGTTCATTGTGTACGTCGAACGCAGCGAGCGGCGCATTCCGGTGCAGTACGCCAAACGGGTGGTCGGGCGCAAGGTCATGGGCGGGCAGTCGACCCACCTGCCGCTACGGGTCAACGCCGGCGGCGTGATGCCGGTGATCTTCGCTTCGTCGATTCTGACTCTGCCGCAAACCATCGGATACGGCCTGCGCAATAACCGCTATTTCGGAGATCTGATCCGCTGGCTGGGCTGGGGCGAGCCGCTCTATACGTTGCTTTACGCCATCGGCATTATTTTCTTTGCCTACTTCTACGTGTCGATCGTGTTCAACCCCAGCGAGGTTGCCGACAACATGCGGAAGTATGGTGGATTTATTCCCGGCATCCGTCCCGGGCGCCGCACGGCAGACTTCATCAACGAAGTGCTGACGCGGATCACTCTGGTGGGCGGGTTGTACCTGATCCTGATTTCGTTCATCCCCGAGTGGATGATCGCCGGCATTCACCTGAACCATTTGTGGGGGCCCATCGGCCGGTTCTTCGAGAATATGCCGACCTGGGTGACGAATGGCCTGGGGGTCAATTTCTATTTTGGTGGAACCTCGTTGCTGATTGTCGTGGGTGTGGCCATGGACACGGTCACGCAAATCGAAGCGCAGCTGATCATGCGCCATTACGATGGCTTTACGCCCAAGAGCGGACGCATTCGAGGGCGCCGCTGGTAGCGGTGTGGGCCAATCCGCGCCCCGGTTGGGCGCGGTCAGGAAGACTGTGGGGGTTGCTGCAACCCGGATGACGTACTGGGGCTCCGGGGACTTGATATCGGGAGGCTTTTGCCAAGCCGATGGAGCAGGAAACCTCGCGAAACGTCGGACCCATTGTGCTGCTCGGGCCGCCGGGGGCCGGAAAAGGGACCCAGGCGAAGCGCATCATGGAGCATTATCAGATTCCCCAGGTGTCCACTGGGGACTTGCTGCGGCAAAACGTGGCCGCGGGCACGGAACTGGGCATGGCGGCCAAGGCCGTCATGGCACGGGGTGAACTGGTTTCGGACGACCTGGTTTGCAATATGGTCCGGGAGCGTCTGATGCAGCCGGATTGCAAGCGCGGCTACATTCTGGACGGGTTTCCACGGACGGCCGCTCAGGCGGGCTGGCTCGATGCATTGCTCGACCACGAGCTCTTTGACAAATCGCGTCCTACGCGGGCCTGGCCGATTGTGATCCGCCTGGACGTCGACTATAATCAATTACTGCTCCGGATTACTGGACGCCGTTCCTGTCCCACCTGTGGACGGATTTATAACGTCCACTTCCAGCCGCCCCGCGTCGATGAACTGTGCGACGTTGACGGGACCAAGCTGGTGACCCGCAATGACGATCGGTTGGAAGTGATTCAGCCACGCTTGACGGCTTACCAGGAGCAAACTCGCCCGGTGGCTGAGTATTACCAGCGCACGGGAAGGTTGATTTCGGTGAACGGTGACTTGCCCATCGATGAAGTTACGGAGCAGATTTACCGGATACTGGAAGATCATCACGCGTAAGCATGGCGATAGTCTGCAAATCGACGGCGGAAATTGAAAAGATGCGGCACAGCGGCCACATCGTCCGCCAGGTGCTGGATCATGTCCGCGGGCTGGTGGCGCCCGGGATCACGACCATGGACCTGGAACGGGCCGCCGACAAGAAGATCAAGGAACTCGGGGCGAAGCCGGCGTTCAAGGGGTATTACGATTATCCCTGCGTGCTGTGCACGTCGGTGAACGAAGAGATCGTGCACGGCATCCCGTCGGAAAAGCGTGTGCTGCAGGAAGGCGATATCGTCTCGCTTGATTGCGGCGTCGTTCTCGACGGCTATTATGGCGATGCGGCCATCACGGTTCCTGTGGGCCAGGCAGTCCGGCCGGAACTGAAGAAGCTTCTGGATGTGACCGAAGCCTCGCTCTACCGCGGCATAGAACAGGCACGGATCGGGAATTCGGTCGGCGATGTGGGAGCGGCGGTGCAGGAACATGTGGAGGCTGCCGGATTCAGCGTGGTCCGCGAATTCGTGGGCCATGGAATTGGGACGCGGTTGCACGAAGAACCGCAGGTTCCAAACTTCGGCGCGCGCGGGCATGGAGCCCGGCTGCGCGAAGGCATGGTGATTGCCATCGAGCCGATGGTGAATTCGGGCAAGCCCGACGCCAGGGTGCTCGGCGACAAGTGGACCGCGGTGACTGTCGACGGCAGTTTCAGCGCGCACTTCGAACATTGTGTCGCGGTGACGAAAGACGGGCCCGTGATTTTGACGCAGTGATGCGGTTCGAGGAGTACGCAAGCGGGAGGCCGCAACCGAAATCCCGAGCGACTGATGCGAGGGATCTCAAGAATACAAGGAGTCGATGAGCAAAGAAGACGCGATTGAAGTCATGGCCGTGGTTCTGGAACCGCTGCCGAACGCAATGTTCCGGGTAGAACTGGAGAACAAACACCAGGTACTGGCCCATGTTTCCGGCAAAATGCGCAAGAATTTCATCCGCATTCTGCCCGGAGATAAAGTCGCGGTGGAGCTTTCACCCTACGACCTGAATCGCGGGCGGATTGTGTACAGGTACAAATAAGCGGTCATTCATTCCCAGCCGGCGGCTTTGCTGACGGCTGATTGCTGACGGCTGAGGACGGGTTCTTATGAAGGTCAGAGCATCGGTAAAGAAAATCTGCGACAAGTGCAAGATCATCCACCGCAAGGGAGTGGTGCGGGTGATCTGCGTCAATTCGAAACACAAGCAGCGCCAGGGCTAGCTGCGGTTGGGCGCAGGGCGTGAGCACTGCGGCCACGGTGAAAATTGAATTCTGCGGCTTTCGCCGCTCGAGGTTAAGGGAACATGGCACGTATTGCGGGCGTGGATCTTCCGCGCCAGAAGCACATCAATATTGCGCTGACGTACATTTACGGCATCGGACATCCGCGCGCCGGACGCATCCTTGACGAAGCCAAGGTCGATCCGATGAAGAAGGTGCAGGATCTCAGCGAAGAAGAGGTCAACCGGATCCGCACGGTGATTGAGGCCGAAGGGATGGTGGAAGGGGATCTGCGCAAAGACGTTTCGATGAACATCAAGCGTCTCATCGAAATCGGGTCCTATCGCGGATTCCGTCACCGGCGCAACCTGCCGGTCCGCGGACAGCGCACGCATACCAACGCCCGTACGCGCAAGGGGCCGCGCAAGGGAACGGTCGCGCAGAAGAAGAAAGCGACGGCGAAAACCTAATGCAGTTGTCAGTGGCTAGTGGTCAGTGGCCGGCAAGACCACAGACTAGCTGCTGATCACCGGTCACTGACCACTGGAAATTGACTTTATGGCAAAACCGGCAGCAGCAGGCGGCGCAGCCGCCACACCCGAGAAAAAGGGCAAGAAGAAGACTTTCAAGAAGAAGGAGCGCAAGCACGTACCGCACGGTCTGGCGTACGTGCAAGCGTCCTTCAATAACACGATCGTGACCATCACCGATATGAACGGCAACGTTCTGTCGTGGAAGAGTTCGGGATCGCTGGGGTTCCGCGGATCGCGCAAGGGCACGCCATTCGCCGCGCAGCAGGCGGCGATGAATGCGGCCAACATGGCACGCGATCATGGCGTCCGCAGCGTTGACGTCCGCGTAAGCGGGCCCGGTTCCGGGCGTGAGTCGGCCGTGCGTGCGCTGGCCGCCGCGGGAATCGAAGTGCGGTCGATCCGCGATACGACGCCGATTCCGCACAATGGTTGCCGTCCACCGAAGCGGCGCAGAGTGTAAGCAAGCGGTCAGTCGCTCGTCGACGGTGGCAAGCCACAGCGTTTGCCGTGGCCGCGATCATGGATCACTGAATTTTCGTCCGGGACGAAGGGTGAAGCCAAACCTGTAAACCGGTCATCTAAAAGGAGAAACAATTGGCCAGATATACCGATGCAGTCTGCCGTCTGTGCCGCCGCGAGGGCATGAAGCTGTTCCTCAAGGGCGCGAAATGCTTCAGCGATAAGTGTCCCATCGAGAAGCGCAACTTTGCTCCCGGACAACACGGGAAGGACCGCAAAGCCAAAGTGGTTGGCTACGGTCTCCAATTGCGCGAAAAGCAGAAAGCCAAGCGCATCTACTTTACCCAGGAAGGCCAGTTCCGCAACTATTTCGAGAAGGCTGCGCGCGCCAAAGGCGTGACCGGCGAGCGCCTGTTGCAGCAACTGGAGCGCCGCCTGGATAACGTCGTCTTCCGGCTGGGGTTCGCCCAGTCCCGGCGCCAGGCGCGGCAGTTGGTGCGCCACGGTCATGTCGCCGTCGATAATCGCAAGGTCAACATTCCTTCGTATGAAGTGAGTGCTGGAGAAGAGATTTCGATCCGCGAGAACAGCAAGAAACTCACGGTTCTCGAGCTGGCCAAGGAGTTTGCCACTCATGCGACCTTGCCGAACTGGCTGGAAGTCGATCGCGACAATTACAAGGGCCGGATTCTGAATTTGCCCAAGCGCGAAGACATTCAGTTGCCCGTCAACGAGCAGCTGATTGTAGAGTTGTACAGTAAGTGACGCGTTCAGCGGGGAGTCTGAGCCTCGCTGCCGTCATCCTGAGCGAAGCGAAGGATCCTGCTGTATCGCTCATAAGTTTGGTCCGGTACTTTTCGAGCCAGATCAGCCTTTCCTGATCACGACCTGAGTTGGACCGCTCAGCGAGTCAGGAATGAGCCAAACGGCCGAAGGAGAGAAACACAATGCTTTGGAAAGGCTTTCAGAAACCGAAACGTCTTGCCGTAGATACTTCCACCCTTACCGACAAGTACGGCATTTTCTGGGCGCAGCCGTTCGAGCGGGGATTCGGCACGACGGTAGGCAATGCCCTGCGCCGGGTGCTTCTCAGCTCGATCGAGGGCGCGGCGGTGACGGCGGTAAAGATCGAAGGCGTGCTGCACGAGTTCCAGTCGATCCCCGGCGTGGTTGAGGATGCGACCGACATCATCCTCAACCTGAAGCAAATTCCCTTCAAGCTGGCCGGCGATGCTCCGAAGGCGATCTACCTGCGGGCTGATCAGCCCGGGGTGGTGACCAGCGGCATGATTGAAGCCGACGGCGACGTCGAAGTGCTCGACAAGGATGTCTACATCGCCACGGTCAGTGAGGGCGGCAAGCTCGATATGGAGATGCGCCTGAAGCGCGGACGCGGGTACGTTTCCGCCGACAAGAATTTCGACGAGGATCTCGGCATCGGATTCATCCCGATCGACTCCGTGCACTCCCCGGTGCGCAAGTGCAACTACACGGTGGAGGCGGCGCGTCTCGGCCAGATTACCGATTACGACAAGTTGACCCTTGAAGTCTGGACCAACGGCTCGATCACGCCCGCCGACTCGATCGGCCTGGCCGCGAAGCTGCTGAAGGACCACATGAACATCTTCATCAACTTCGAGGAAGAGATCGAAACCGGCACGTCCGCTTCGGACGATCGCAAGCCCGAGATTCACAACGAGAACCTCAATCGCTCGGTGGAAGAGCTGGAGCTGTCGGTGCGCAGCTACAACTGCCTGAAGAACGCCAATATTCAGACCATCGGGGAACTCGTACAGAAGACCGAGGCGGAGATGCTGAAGACCAAGAATTTCGGCCGCAAGTCGCTGAACGAAATCAAAGAGATTCTGTCTTCGATGGGATTGAGTCTGGGAATGAAGATCGACGAGCACGGGAATGCGGTGCCCGGACCGACGTCGAACGTGCCGTTGCCGGCGTCAGCCTACGGGCCGGACGACCAGCTGTAAGTTGAGGCGTTGAGCGGGCGTGAGCGAAGCGGGAGCCCGCTGCCGAAATCCCGAGCGTTTCTTGCGAGGGAACTAGGGTCGAAGCTTTGAAGCGGCGCGGCTTCAAGCCGCGCCGGTCACGGCCCAAATAGATTTCGGGGCCTTAGCCCCTGAGGATTCTCCATGCGTCACAAAGTTGCAGGATACAAACTCGGACGAAACACGGCGCACCGGCGCTCGCTGCTGCGGAACCTGGTCACTTCGGTGATCGTTGAGGAAAGAATCGAGACAACGGTTCCGAAGGCGAAAGCGGCACGGCCCATCGTCGAAAAGATGATTACACTCGGCAAGCGCGGCGACCTCGCGGCGCGCCGCCTGGCCGCGTCTTACCTGATGACCGACGAGGCGCTGGTCAAGCTGTTCGACACCATCGGACCCCGTTTCGGCGATCGCGACGGAGGATACACGCGCATCATTCGCACCGCCTGGAATAAGGGCGATGGCGCCGATCGCGCCTTCCTCGAGTTGCTCGGCAGCGAGAAAGTTCTCGACGAAAAACGCGAGAAGCGCGCCGAAGCTCGCGCCAAGAAGGCCGCGGAAGCCAAAAAGGCGATGGAAGAAGCCGAAGCGCAAGCGCAGGCGGAAAAGGAATCTGCGCCGCCACCGTCTGAGGAAGGCGAGAAAAAAGAGTAATCCTGCCTTGGACTTGACGACCCGCCTTTAGCGTGTCGTCCATCGTGAAATTGCGGGCACGGCTTACGCCGTGCCTTTTCTTATTCTGCTTCATTGTGGACCGGAGGAGTTCGGTTCCCCTCATTGCCGACTCATGTCCCTGACGGGGAACATTTCCGACCGTACATGTCCTCCCGTGTCTCACCCACGTAATCTTGTCGTTACTATTTCCTTCTCCCTAAACTTCTCTAATGGCCTTTAGCAAGACCCATATCGGCATTGCGGTCGGCGCCGGGTCGCTGCTCGTCCTGGTGTTTGTGGGATATCTCTGGTGGCTGAACAATCAAGGCCCGGTTTTGGCGCGGTCCGAAGACAAGGATCCTCTCACGGGCTTGCCGGTCAGCATCGAATTGAATCCGCTGCGCGACCGCTCTACCGAGCGCGCGGCGAACAAATTCCTGCGGGAAATCCGCGACGGGCACTGCGATGACGTGCTCAACCAGTGGGAGCACGACTACCACCGGAAATACGCTCACTACATCTGCAAGTCGGAAGCACAGCATCCTCTGCTTTCATGGCAGCTGGTCGACTGGCAAGACGCGCCTCCATTCATCGTGCTGTGTTACCGCGGCAAGCGCCTCAACGGACCGGGGCAGGTTGGCCTCTATCAGGACTACTTCAGTGTCACCGCCGAGAACCAGGGCGGCGAGTGGGTGGTCACGAAGTACATGCCGTTCAACTGAGATTCCACCACCCTCGGTGACTTTCTCTCATGGGCGGTGAAAGAAAAACGCCGCGTGCGATTGCACGCAGCGTCGAATGTGCCCGGTCTGTGTGTCTAGAGCGAGGGAGTCTTTACGGTTTCCGCCTCCGGCGTGGCCGTTCCGTTCTTGATCGCGTCGTCAAGCAGCTGCTTCATCTGACGAGTGGCCTTCTCTGCCTGTTCGGCCTGCTGCTCTCCGAGTTTACCTTGCAGCTCTCCGAGTTTTCCTTGCTTTTCCCCCAGCTCGCCTTGCTGTTCGCCGAGCTTTGATTGTGCGTCGCCGGCTTGCGATTGAAATTCACCAATCTTGCTCTGCAGTTCACCGATCTCCGACTGTAGTTCGCCGATCTGGTCGACGGTGGCCGTCGGACCCATCTGCTGCAGTTTTGCTTTGAGCCGGTCGAGGTCGGCGGTCATGTCTGGAACATTGACGCGAACTTCTTCCATCTTCTTCCCGAGTTGTTCCTGCTGCGCGCCGAGGGCTTCCTGTTGCTTGCCGAGTTCTGCCTGCTTCTTCCCAAGTTCTTCCTGGGGAGCCCAGAAGGCTTTGGCACGATTAACGGTGGCCTGGTCGCGGATGATGTAGGACTTCTCGTCGCGCTGGAACCAGATGAAGTCTCCAGAGATTGTCTGCTTGAGCTTCTCGACGTGGCGGACATCCTGCGTCGAACCGGACATGGTGTAGGAATCAGTTTTGCCGAAAACGATGACGTAGCGATCGTCGTCGTCATCTCCGAATCTGTAGGAAAAACCACCTGGCGCTATAGCTCGTGCTTGCGGAGCCAGTGCAGCGACCGGCGGTACTCCGGCAATGACAGTTGCTGCGGGAGCAGCAGGGGCGATGGCGGGCTCGGTGGAGATGGCGATTGAGGGCGCCCCGGGCGCCGTAGCCAACGGGGGTGGACCCGGAAGGGCGGGCATTCCAGCGCTGGGGGCTTGCGGCGGACGCGGCGCGGAGGCAACCGGCGCGGCCTGCGAACCAGAACTGGCACCAGTCGGACGCACGGCAGCTACGAGATAAACCGCAGGAACGGCCAGAGCGATAATCGCGATTGTGATGGATTTCTTCACCTTCATGGGAATGGTTCCTTTCCAAGCCAGAATTCGTTCCAGGCGTTGTTCAGCCTGTCCTGCCTTTGCCATCGAAACTCCTTGCCAGCGGATTCGGCCGGAAGCCGCCGGCAACGCCGCGAAAAAGTCCAGCAAAGTTCGGGCGTAAGCATTGCGGTCTGCGCCGCGAGAGAGGGCTGCCTCGTCGCTGGCCTGTTCCGCCAGCGAAGCCAGATGCCGGTCGAGCCACCAGGCCAGCGGGCTGAACCAGAACACTGTGCGGTGCAACAGAGACAGTCGCTGCATGAGCGCATCGCGCCGGGCCACATGCGACAGTTCGTGAGTCAAAACGGCGAGGAGCCTGGCATCATCCCATTCCCGCCAGCCGGTGGGCAACAGGATCGTCGGCCACAGCGCGCCAACTGTCACCGGTACCGAAACTGACGCAGATTCCGCCGCTCGCGAAGCGTCGGAGGGCATGGCGAGAGCCAGACATGCAGCGACGCGTGCGTCCGTAATGCGGCGTGACCTCCGGACGAGCCGGTGAGTCAGCAGCAAACCCAGAACGAACTGTAGCAACAGTGCGAATGCAACCGCCGCGTAAATTAGGACCGCGAGCACGCTCCATGGAATCGATGCCCAGAGCGAAGACACAAAGGAAAGAGGCGAACTGCCTGCATTTGGTTCGATCGCGGTCGATTGTCGCGGGGGGCTCATCTGCGATGCGACTTTGCTGGTGGTCGAACCCGCGCGGCTGCGTTCGTGTAAGCCGGGTGATGGCATTGCGTCCGCGGTGAGTGCGTCGGTGCTCTTGGTCGCGACGCTGGAGTGAGGCACGCCGGGTTGCCCCAGGAATCCGGGAGCGGCTACCGACAGTGGAGGGATGAGTTGCCCGAGGAATGGAAGGAGCAGTGCCGCGTAGAGAACGGAACTCCACACGAAAAGCCGCAGGGAGACACTCTTCACGCGAAAGATGGCCAGCCCCAGACCTGCGACCCCGGCGAGGACGATGGCGCGCGTCGCCGAATTTACAAGTTCGAGCAGCACAGCTGAGGAAAGTGAGATGGGCGAGATGCTCACGGTTTTCTTTCCTTTCTCCCCGAAGGCGTGTCTTCCGACCTTCGTTCCGCGATCTTACGAGCCAGGCGCTCCAGTTGCCTGGGATCGAGCACTTCATTGTCGACCATGCCGAGCACGAGTTGCTCCGCCGATCCGCCGCAGAAGCGGTCGATGATGTTCCGCACCGCCCGGACAGCGACGCTCTGCCGAGCATCCGAAGCTTCGTAGATGAAGGTCCGCCCATCGAGTTCATGCGTGACGTAGCCCTTTTCTTCGAGCCGGCGCAGCACCGTGCGGATGGTGGAGTCTTTCATGGGACGCGATGCCGCTAAACCTTCGCGGCACGATTCAGCCGTCGATGGCCCATGGCTCCAGATGTAGTCCATGACGCTTTGTTCGACGTCTCCCAGATTCTTTAGACGCGGCTGCCTTGTGTTAGTCATTGTAGCGTTACAATATGTAACATTAGACGGGGAGCGCGTCAAGAGGTAAGCGAAAAAATGCGAGGGACAGCGGCGAGGGCTAGAAGCGGCGCTGGTAGAGAAACAAGGCAAATTGGGCGACGATGCCGGCGCAGGTATCGAGCACCACGTCCTGCCAGCGGCCGGTGCGGGCGGGGTTGAAACTCTGATGCCATTCGTCAAGACAGGCCACCAACGCCGTTCCCAGCACCGCGATTGCCGACCATCGCAGCGTCCATTTAATTCCTTGCGCTACGGGCAGGGTTTCCCGCCAGGCCCGGAACAGCAGGATGCTGAGCAGTCCGTAGCCAAAAACATGGCCGCCCTTGCGGAGGTATTCGTGCCAGTGCTCAAAGCGCAGGTGATTCAGGCCAAACAGATAGTGGAACAGGGGGTAGAGAATCCGGCTGGTATTGGCGGCTGAGCCGAGGGAACTCGACTCCATCGCGATGACGATCAGCCAGAGGATGGCGGCGATCCAGGCCTTCAGTACATTGTGCCGATCGGAGCTCAAGCGGAGATGGCCAGGCCTGCCGAAAGCGATCCATTGCGAAAGAACCGGTGCTGAGGGCTCGGCTCAGGACGAAAGGAAGCTGCGGATCCAGATGGATTTTGAATCCGCCCTCCCGCATTATTCGATGGCATAGTTTGGCGCCTCGCGAGTGATCATGACGTCGTGCACATGGCTCTCCCGCAGGCCAGCGCCGCTGATGCGCACAAACCGAGTTTTCTGCAGGAGCTCGGGAATGGTGGAGCAGCCGCAGTAGCCCATACCGGATTTGAGTCCGCCCACCATCTGGTAGACGATCATGGCGACCGAGCCACGGTAGGGAACGCGGCCCTCGATCCCTTCGGGGACCAGCTTGTCGAGCCGGTTCGATTCGCCGTCCGATGCCGACGACGCCGAGGAAGAATCATCGCCGGTCGACTGGAAATAGCGCTCGCTCGATCCCTGCGCCATCGCGCCCAGAGAGCCCATGCCCCGGTACGATTTGAATGAGCGGCCTTGATAGAGAATCAGCTCGCCGGGGCTTTCGTCGGTTCCGGCGAAGAGCGATCCGATCATCACCGCGCTTGCGCCGGCTGCCAAGGCTTTAGTGACATCGCCCGAATACTTGATGCCGCCGTCGGCAATGATCGGCACGCCGGAATCCTTGGTCGCGCGGTAGGCTTCGGCGATGGCCGTAATCTGCGGCACGCCCGCTCCGGTCACGACGCGCGTGGTGCAGATCGATCCCGGGCCGATGCCGACCTTGATTCCGTCGGCTCCGGCGCGTGCCAATTCGCAGGCGCCATCGAACGTCGCTACGTTCCCGGCCAGCAATTCCACCTGCGGCAACTTCGATTTCACCGCCTTCACCGCCTCGAGCACTTTGCTCGAATGACCGTGGGCGCTGTCGATCGCCAGCACGTCCACTTTCGCTCTGGCAAGCTCCTCGGCGCGCTCCAGGAAATCTCCCGTGGCTCCGATGGCTCCGCCCACCCGCAGCCGGCCCTGGGAATCTTTCGCGGCATTGGGATACTTCAGTTTCTTCTGGATGTCCTTGACCGTGATCAGGCCCTTCAAGTTGTACTTGTCGTCGACCACGAGAAGCTTTTCCACCCGGTGCTGGTGCAAAATCTTTTCCGCCTCCTCCAGCGTGGTTCCAACCGGCACGGTGATCAGGTTTTTCTTGGTCATCACGTTGTCGATGGGAATATCGAAGCGGCTTTCGAAGCGCAGGTCGCGGTTGGTGAGAATGCCGACCAGTTTTCCGTTCTCGGTGATGGGCACGCCGGAGATCTTGTACTTGCGCATGACCTCAAGCGCGTCGGAAACTTTGTCGGTCGCGTGCATGGTAACCGGATCGACGATCATGCCGCTCTCCGAGCGCTTCACCTTATCGACTTCGTTGGCCTGGTCTTCAATGCTCAGATTGCGGTGAACAATGCCCAGTCCGCCTTGCTGCGCCAGCGCGATGGCCATGTGCGACTCCGTGACTGTGTCCATGGCCGCGCTCACAATGGGAATGTTGAGGCTGATGTTGCGCGTGAGACGCGTCTGCGTGCTTGCCTGCGCCGGCACCACGTCGGAACGCGCGGGCAGCAGGAGAACGTCGTCGAAAGTGAGAGCTTCGGGGACGGGGAAATGGATCATGTTGTTTGGGATTCGCCCAGCCCAGTGGGTGAAACTTTCATTGTAGAGAGAGGCCGGGGATCAGGCAAATGGGAAGGGTGGTTGGTAGTGGCTCAGTTAACTGAGCCACCACCGGGTGGTTTTGAGTGTAATGGGGATTTTTCGCCAGTCATCGGATTCGAATCGCAATCTTGGGTGGGATGGCGTCAACAACGAAACTGCGCCGCACGCACCAGTCCGAGCATGATTCTTCGCTGAAAGGACTCGTGAGGTGGACTGGAATTACTCGCATCAGCTCGCCCTTCTGCACTCGTAGCCAGTAATATCCCGGCTGAACCGCTTTCAATTCAAACGAGCCGTACTTGCGCGACCGGGCGGTCGCTATTGGAGTGGCGGCGCAGCACTCCTTTTCCGTCTTCTTCGCAGGATAGAGAGTGACTATTGCATCTGGCAGGTATGCCGTGTACAGGCGAGACTCACCCTTCCCGTCTACGATGATTGTTTTCTTTTCTGGGGCTTCGAGTTGCAGTTGCCCGCACAGTTGATCGACATCCTGCCACTGAATCTTTTCGCTGGCGTTGACCGCCGGAGTGGATACGGACGCGGCAACCAAGACAAACGCGGCCAGTCGTCGGGGTACGAGTCTACGAAGGTCCACAATCAATTGGACACCGCCGCGCTGCCGTTCGGCAGCTTACGGGGGTAACTACTGCTAACAGGCGATTACACCCAAAACCCTTTGAGTCCGTCCGCCTGTTTGTCTTTTTCCCCTGTCCCGGCGTATATTAGTAATTCGAGAAACTGCTGTGTACCGGCACTTGGCGAAGCACACCAGTGGGCGCAAGCCCACTTTTTCGTTGGAGCCCTTCCGGTGTTGCCGCCATCGCCTGTAAGCTATTGCATTCATGGCGCTTGAAGTTGATCGTGTGCGGGAAATCGCGGAGCGGGTCGCCGCCTCCCTGGGATTGGAAGTCGTCGAGATCGAATTTCTCGGCGGAGGCAAGGCGCGCATGCTGCGGGTCTTCTTAGACAAGCCGGCAGCCGGCGCGGATCCGCTCGCCGGAGTGAGGCATGAAGATTGCGCGAACTTCAGCCGCGAATTCGGCACGATTCTCGACGTAGAAGATGCGGTGCCCGGCGGTTCGTACACGCTGGAGGTTTCGTCGCCCGGTCTCGATCGGAAGTTGACGAGAGCGGCGGACTTCACGCGCTTCACCGGCAGCCGCGTGAAGCTGATGACGCGTAAACCGGTGAACAACAACCGGCACTTTGAAGGCCGGCTGGAAAGCTTTGAAGACGGCCGCTTGACGCTGGATCTGAAGGTGGCCAGCCACAAGTCGCGCAAGAGGATGGGCGACGCGGCCGGGCAGAAGATTGAGATCGAATTCGCCAACGTGGAGAAGGCGAATCTGGTCCCGGAGATTTGAAAGCAGGCGTCAGACCTCGGACCTCGGTGGAAGATGCTGAGATCGGAGGGCTGAACTCGAAGGTCCGATGGTTATGGCGAGCGAGCTTTACAACACGATCGACGCACTGAGCCGGGAAAAGGGAATCGACCCGCAGATTGTAGTCAGCGCGGTGGAAGATGCCATTGTGATGGCCACGCGCAAGTACTACAAGTCGCAGGAAAATCTCCGTGCCACGCTAGACAAGGAAACGGGCAAGATCAATGCCTTCGCGGTCAAGACCGTGGTGGAAAATCCGGAGCAGGTCGAAGATCCGAACCTGCAAATCACGCTGGAAGACGCGCGCAAGGTGAATCCCTCGCTCGAGGTGGGCGGGGAGCTGCACATTCCCAAGGCAACGGAAGGAATCCTGGGACGCATTGCGGCGCAACTGGCGAAGCAGGTGATCTTCCAGAAGGTGCGTGAGGCCGAGCGGGACACGGTTTACAACGAGTACATCGGCCGTGTCGGAGAGATCGTCAACGCCACGGTGAAGCGCGTCGAGGGGCCGGATGTGATTTTTGACATCGGCAAGGCCGAGGCTCGCATGCCGCGCAAGGAACAGTCGCGGCTGGAATCCTTCGCCATCGGCGAGCGCGTGCGCGTCGTGATTGCCCGGGTAGAGCGTGCGGCAAAAGGTCCGGGGGTTGTGGTTTCGCGGGCGGCGCCGGAACTGGTGCAGCATCTGTTCCAGACCGAAGTTCCGGAAATCTACGACGGTACCGTGGTCATCCGCGCCATCGCGCGCGAAGCCGGAGAACGCACCAAGATTGCGGTCATGTCGAAGGACAAGGACGTTGACGCCGTCGGCGCCTGCGTGGGCATGAAAGGCATGCGCGTGCAATCGATCATCCGCGAACTGCGCGGGGAGAAGATTGACATCATCGAATATCACGAAGATCCGGTGACCTTCGCCGAAAAGGCGCTGCAGCCGGCCAAAGTCAGCCGGGTCACGGTTCTCGATGGCAGCGAAAAACATCTGGAGGTCGTGGTCGATGACAGCCAGCTCTCGCTTGCCATCGGCAAGAAGGGACAGAACGTCCGGCTGGCCGCGAAACTCCTCGGCTGGAAGATCGACATCAAGAGCGAGGAAGAGAAGCGCCAGGAAGTGGAACAGCAGATGGCCGCGATGGCGCCGCAGGCCACCACTCCGCTGGAGAATGTGCCGGGACTGGGTGAAGGGGTCGTAGAGAAGCTGACCGCCGCGGGGGTCACGACCGTTGAGGCACTGGCCGATATGACGCCGGAGCAACTCGAGGCGATCGAAGGCATCGGGCCCAAGACGGTGGAAAAAATCAGTCTTGCCGTGAATAATTACTTCGCCAGCCTGGAAGCGGGTGACGCAGCGGCGGCTGAGAGTGAGACCGCTGCCGAGGCCGCCGGGGCTGAAGCCGCTGTAGAGCAGGCGCAGAGCGCGCAACCTGCGGACGAAGGTGCGACGGCGGAGCAGTCTGCTTCCGACCGGGCGTCGGCTGAGGCCGAATCGGCCGCGAGCGAAGAAGCAGAGCCGCAAACGGAGCACGGTGCGGCTCCAGAGACAACCGAATAACATGGCACGCGCAGACAGGTTCCAGGTCAGCGAGTGCGGAAAGTTGAACTCCGTGAGGCCGCGATGAAGACCTAAGCACAACGCGGGGTTACAAAGAAAGGCCGGATGAGCAAGGTTCGAATCAACGATCTCGCCAGAGAGCTGGAAGTCAAGAGCAAGGCCATTCTCGACGTCCTGCCGCTCGTCGGAGTGACCGAGAAAAAGACCCACTCCAGTTCTCTCGAGGAGCACGAAGCGGAAAAAGTACGGGCGCATCTCCGCGGCTCGTCCGAATCCCACGCTGCAGCGCCGAAGACGGCGCGCCTTCCGCGCGGGGAAGAAGAAATCAAGACCAAGATCGATCTGTCGCACATTTCCCGGCCCGGGGACGTGCTGAAGGCCATTACGCAGCAGAAGGAAGCGGCAGTTCCGCCGCCGCATCGGCCGGTAGCTCCTCCCGTTGTGGCCAAGCCAGCGGTCGCGCCACCGGCGGCGAAACCGGTGCCGCCCCCGCCTCCAGCAACACCACCCGCTCCGCCAGCGAGACCCGTGGTAGCACCGCCGGTTGTCGAGAAGCCTGTGGCTGCACCCCCGCCGCCCGCGGTTGCACCTCCACGGCCAGTGCCGCCACCGCCTTCTCTTGTTCCGCCACCCCCACCGGCGGCCCCACCGGTGGTGGCGTCCGCTCCTGCGCAGACTCAAGTGGTGCCGCCGCGGCCCAGTGCGCCGCCTCCGCCGACACCGCAGCCTCCCGCGCCGCGGATGATTGTTCCCCAGACTGGGCCACGTCCGGTTTACAAAGCTCCGCCGCCTCGACCCGCCGCTCCAGCGGCACAAGCGGGCACTTCCTTGGGAGGGGTTCGTCCGGTTCCTGGGCGTCCCGTGCCTGGACAGCCAATCTTTCAACGTCCGCGTCCAGCCGCTCCAGGTGTTGGCGGGCCGCGTCCACCTCTGCGTCCGGGAGAACGGCGACCAATGCATCCCACGCGCCAGGCTCCGGCGGGCTCGCGCCCGATCGGCGTCGGCCCGGGATTGCCGCCTCCGGGACCGGTTCGTCCCGGCAGTCGCCCCGGCGCGCCGGCGCGCAGGCCCGGCCAGCGGTATATTCCTCGCGGCGTCAAAGAGGGACCGATGAAGGGCTACGTTCCGCCGCCGCGCATGGTGGTGTCGAACGAGCCGTTACCGATTACCCGCAATATCACGATCACGGAAGGGATCAGCGTCAAGGATCTCGCCGAGAAGCTTGATATTCGCGCCAAGGATCTGATCTCGCGATTGCTGGCGCGCGGAGTGTTTGCCACGATCAATCAGACCCTCGATGCCGAGCTGGCCAGCGAGATGGCGCGTTTCTTCGGCGCCGACACCAATGTCATCACGTTCGAAGAGCAGGCGGCGAAGGACATCGACGCGGCCATTGCCAGCGGCGAGGAGACTCCAGCCGAAGCCGTATCACGGCCTCCGGTGGTAACCATCATGGGCCACGTCGATCATGGGAAGACGACGCTGCTCGACGCGATTCGTTTGTCGAATGTCGCCGAGGGCGAAGCCGGCGGCATCACGCAGCATATCGGCGCCTATAAGGTTCGCATCACCGATCCGGAATCTCCCGCGTATGGGCGCGAGATCGTCTTCCTCGATACTCCCGGTCACGAAGCCTTCACGCGCATGCGCGCCCGCGGCGCCAAAGCCACCGATATCGTGGTGCTGGTGGTCGCTGCCGATGACGGGGTCATGCCGCAGACGCTCGAAGCCATTGATCACGCCCATGCGGCGGAAGTTCCGATCATCGTTGCCGTCAATAAAATCGACAAGCCCGAAGCCATGCCCGATCGAGTCAAGAAACAACTGGCTGATCGCGGCCTGATGCCCGAAGACTGGGGTGGAAAAACGGTCTTTGTCGATGTTTCCGCGAAAAAGAAAACGAATCTGAACCTGCTCCTGGAAATGATCTGCCTGGTGGCCGACCTCGCCGAGCTGAAGGCGACTCCGGAACGGGCGGCGACCGGCGTGGTGCTCGAATCGAAACTGGATCGCGGCCGCGGACCCGTGGCGACCGTGCTGGTGCAGAACGGCACGCTCAACGCCAGCGACAATTTTGTTGTGGGCAACGTTTTCGGCAAGGTTCGAGCCATGTTCGACGATCGCGGCGCTGGGCTCGAAGCGGCTCCGCCTTCGACGCCAGTCGAGATTCTCGGTCTGGAAGGTCTGCCGCAAGCTGGCGATCAGTTTGTCGTGGTTGCGGACCGCGACCGGGCCCGTGGAATCTCCGAATATCGCGAGCAAAAAGCCCGCGAAGCGGCTCTGGCCAAGAGTTCCCGCGTGTCGCTCGAAGGACTGGCGGAGCAGATCAAGACCGCCGGTACGAAAGAACTGAATATCATTCTTAAGGGCGATGTGCACGGGTCCGTCGAGGTGCTCAGCGACCTGCTGTCGAAGCTTTCTAACGACAAGGTTCGCCTGAAGCTTTTGCGTTCCGGCGTCGGCGCCATTACCGAGACTGACGTACTGTTGGCCTCGGCGTCGAACGCGATCATTATCGGCTTCAATGTGCGGCCGGAGCGCAAGGCGCAGGAACTCGCCGAGCAGGAAGAAGTTGACATCCGGCTGCACTCGATCATTTACGAGTTACAGGATGAGATCAAGCGCGCCATGAGCGGCTTGCTCGAGCCGACGATCCGAGAGATCTACCACGGCCGCGCCGAGGTGCTCGAAACCTTCCGCATCCCGAAGGTGGGTACGGTAGCCGGTTGCCGCGTGACCGACGGCCTGATCAAGCGCGACTCGGAAGTGCGTCTGCTGCGCGACAACGTGGTCGTCTTCAAGGGCAAGATCGGCTCGCTGCGACGTTTCAAAGACGACGCCAAAGAGGTCCACAACGGCATGGAGTGCGGCATCTCGATCGCCAACTATGGCGACGTCAAGGTCGGTGACGTGATCGAAGCCTTCGCCACCGAGCGCGTCGCGGCCGAAGTCATCGCGTGAGAGCAGTGGTGAGGGGCCGTGGCCAATAATCAGGTTTTTCTGAGCACGACTCGCCGGCCACTGCACAGTGCATGATCGCGTTCCTCACCCTCGAACTTCGCATTGAAACCGCACATTCGCTCAAAGACCGCCGGCAGGTTGTGCGCAGCGTGAAAGACCGGCTGCGCGCCGGCTTCAACGTCTCAGTCGCTGAGCTCGATTCCACGGGCCTGTGGAACCGCGCCACGATTGGCGTAGTCAGCATCTCTGATTCTCACGATTATCTCGACGGGCTCATGAAGAAGGTGGAACGCCAGGCCGTCCGCATCGCCAACAATCGCGGCGCCGAGGTTGCCGATTCGTTTGTTGAATATTTCTGATCGTTACCGCCCCAGCAGAGAAATACCACACTCGCTAAGGTCTTGTTACCTCCGTACTTAACCGGCGGCTCGGCTTCCGCGCACAATATCTCTGCCGATTGGCGCACCTTGGCTAGAGATTTGTGCCGGGTTTTCTGATATTCTCATGCGTTTTCCTCTGAGGCGCGTCGTGGAAAAGCGTGGGGTCAAGCATCATCGCGGACGCCTGGGACAGGCTTTGCGCGAAGAAATTGAGACGCTCGTCGAAGGCGAGCTCGGTGATCCGCGCATCGGTCTGGTGAGCGTGACCGGCGTGCACCTGGCTGAGGATGGCCGTTCAGCGCAGGTCTTGGTGGATGTCGAAGGCGATGACGCCGAGGCGGAGCGATCGCTGCAGGGCCTGGATGCCGCCAAGGCTTATATTCGCCACGAACTGACGGAGCGTTTGCGGCTGCGTCGTGCTCCGGAACTGTTCTTCCGTCTGGATCGAGCGGAACGCGAACAGGCGCGGGTTGAAGAATTGTTGGAGCGGGTCAAAAAGCGGACGAAGGCCAACAAGGAAACCAGTGGAGAGAAGGCGTAGCGACATGCTCGAAGATGTGCTCCGGCAGATTGGACAGCGCGAACGTTTCGTGCTGACCTCGCACGCTCGCCCGGATGGCGACGCTGTCGGTTCCGCGCTGGCCTGCTGCCAGGTGCTGCGCGCCATGGGCAAGCACGCCGATGTGGTACTGCACGACGGCGTTCCCCGCGTGTACCGCTCGCTTCCGTTCGCTGATCAGGTGGTGCAGTCGAGCCGGATCGTTGGCAGCTATGAAGCGGCAATTATTCTCGAATGCGACAGCATTCACCGCACGCGGCTCGAAGGCCTGGAAGACCGGTTCATCATCAGCATCGACCATCACGTGAGCGGCCGTCCGTTTGCCCACGTCAACTGGATCGATCCCCACGCAGTGGCCACCGCGGAAATGGTGTTTCGCCTGGCGCGCGAGGCTGGAGTGAAATTTTCGCCCGAGATCGCCACTTGCCTTTACACCGCGTTGATGACCGATACCGGGTCGTTCATGTTCCAGGGAACGAACGAGCACACCTTTGCGCTGGCGCAGGAACTCGTGCTGGCCGGCGCTGATCCGGCGCTGTGCGCCCGGAGCATCTACTTCGCTCACTCCATCGGGAAGCTGCGCCTGCTGGGTGAAGCCCTGCGCAATCTCAGCGTCGAGGGCCACATCGGCTATTTCTGGGTGACGCAGAAACAGATGGAGCGCTCCGGCGCCATCGAAGAAGACTGCGAGGGCCTGGTTAACTATGTGCTCTCGATAGGCGGCGTCGAGGTTGCTGCGTTTTTCCGGGAGTTGCCGGATGGACGGTACCGCGTCAGCCTGCGCAGCAAGGGCAAGCTCGATGTCGCTCGCGTGGCCGAAAGCTTCGGCGGCGGCGGACACGAATGCGCCAGCGGCTGCTCTTTGGAAGGTCCTCTCGCCGAGGCGGTTCGGCAGGTGCTGCTGCAGATTCGCCGCGGGCCCTCCGTACAGTAAGAGAATGTAGATCTGGTGTTTTCGGATGGACGATTGAAAAACGGCCGTTCGAGAAAACTGACTGTTTCAATCTGCAATCTGGGAACTGCACTCGAAAAAACCTTCATGTCCTTGCGCACCCGCACAGACGCCTTGCTGCTCGCCGGCTTCTGCGCGTTCCTGTTTTTTTACGGCTTAGGACAGTTCGGTCTTATCGGAGCGGATGAACCGCGCTACGCGCAGGTCGCCCGCGAGATGCTCGACCATCACGACTGGATCACGCCCGTTCTCTACGGCAGCCCCTGGCTGGAGAAGCCGCCGCTGTACTACTGGCAGGCGATGCTCGTCTATTCGATCTTCGGCGTCAGCGATATCACTGCACGGCTGCCCTCGGCCATCGATGCCACCCTGCTCGTTATCGCTGTCTATCTGTTTTTTCGCCGTTTTCGGAGCGGAGTAGAAGTCGACGCCGCGCTCATCACGGCTTCCTGCGCGGGCGTGATCGGATACGCTCGCGCCGCCTCGACGGACATGCCGCTGGCCGCGACCTTCTCGGTGGCGATGCTTGCATGGTGGGCGTGGCGGGAGTGCCAAAAACGAATCTGGCTCGCGCTCTTCTATGCCTGCATGGCGCTGGGGATGCTTGCCAAGGGGCCGGTTGCGCCGTTTCTCGCTGCGCTGATCATCGTTCTGTCTGCGGCGGTCGCGCGCGAATGGCGTCTCATCGCGCGGACGCTGTGGCTGCCCGGGATTCTCCTCTTCTGCGCGGTCGCGCTGCCGTGGTACGTCGCGGTCCAGCTGCGCAACCCGCAATTCTTCCACGAGTTTATTCTCGAGCACAATCTCGCGCGTTTCTCGACCAACCTCTACCATCACACTGAGCCTTTCTGGTATTACGTGCCCGTGACGGCCCTCGCGCTTCTGCCGTGGATCGTGTTTGTAGTTGTCGCATTCGCTAGAACCGTACGGACATGGTGGTCGGAGCGCAAGTCATCTTCCGATTCCCCGGATCTCGAATTCGACCTCAGTCTCTTCGCCGTCTGCTGGCTGGTTGTGCCCGTCGTTTTCTTTTCGATCTCGCAATCGAAGCTCCCGGGCTATATTCTCCCCGCGATTCCCGCGGGAGCGGTTTTGCTGGCGAACTATTTGCGCCGGCAGTTCGAAAGCGAGCAAGGGTTGGCGAAGTGGATCTCCGTTGTTCACGCCATGGTGGCGACCGCCTTGGTCGTTCCCGCTTTGCTCATCGCTCACATCGTCACCGGGCACCGCGTGCCCTCAGGCCGGCCATTGTTCATTGCACTTGTGGTGGCGCTGGTGCTGTTCCTGGCGATGATGGTGACTCTGTTCAGCCGCGTGGGCTTGCGCATGCTGCGCTTTGTGACGCTCATCCCGATCGTGCTGGCAGTGGCTGCTGTGCTGCGGTTGGGAGCGGGCTCGATGGATCGGGCGCTGTCGGCACGGCCGCTGGCGGCGGAACTTGCCGAAATGGAAACACACGAGTTGCCGCTTGCGGTTTGTGGCACATCCCGCGAACTCGAGTACGGACTCGCTTTCTATCGCAACCAGATCATCACCCGCTGCGAATACAGCGCGCTTCCAGCGCAGGAGTTTCTTCTCATCGCACCCCCGGCGTGGAAATCAGCCGTCGACGAACATACCGCCGGTCGGCGCGTGACCTTCCTTGGCCACTACGCCCCGCAGGACGTGGATTATTATTGGGTGGCCGCGGGAAGGAAGACACCTTGACCAGTCGTTGTCGAACTAAGCGCCGGCTCGTCCGAGCAGAGGTGCTACTCCCGGTTATGTTTCTGTTCCTGGGGAACGCCTTGGGTCAACTGCAATACATCGACCTATCGAAGCTGCCGTCGGATCGACGTGTGCAAGATGCTTTGTCGAACGTGCGTTCCGTCGAGCAGATGACGCGCTACTGGAGCTCCAACTGGACGTACGACACCCCCAAGAAACAAGTAGCTTCGCTCCTTAGGACAAGCCTAAACGACTTGCGGCAAGCGATAGGTCCTGCACCTCAGAATGAGGAGTTACTGCTCCTGACTGGTTTAGCTGCTCATTTCGCTTACAACATGGACGTAGAGGACACATACGAGGTCGCCGTCCAATCCTTCGAGAAGGCAGGCAAGCTGGCTCCAACCGACTATCGCCCCGACTGGTTCTTGGCTGCCCACCGATGTCAATCGACTCAAGTGGCAACCGGCATGCAGTTGTTACTGACCATCGAAGCTCGGGTTACTTGGCAACAGCTCCCGGTCGATTTCTGGGATGACTATATAAATTGCTCAACTATCTCAGTCATGCCGGCCCACACCCTGAGAGCCGTTGATCACGCCGTGCACTTGGGAGGAGACGCAGGAAGTTATAGGTCGGCCGTCGATATCGCTCACCGTCGATATAAAATCTCGAGCGCAGACGCCACTTACGGGGCGCGCGAGGCTTGGCAGGCGGCTGAAGTGCAAGGCGAGGTGCGCTTCACCAGCAATCTCTGCGGGATCGGCTTCTCCGCGCGCGGCAGTTGGCGCATGGACATTCGGGATGTTTCAGGGGGCACCTGCATCTCAACGATGGAAACGGGTCCATATCCGAGCAGGAGTGGCACGAGTACCCCGACCCTCCTGATCCTCACGCGCCCAGCGAAACCCGGCGAGACGCTCGAAGAATTTACACTATCTTTTCTGAAGAAATATCCCGAAGCCCGTTCATCGTCACCGTCTTCCTGCCCATCGGAGAAATGCTTGGGATTCGAGGTCGTGACGGATAGCACTTATTCCTCCGAAGGGGGCGGTCACTTCCTGGTTGCCGCTTTCGCGAGTGAGCCTCCAGAGTTTCCTGGCCTGTTGCTCGAACGACCGGAAGCGCTGCCGATGGCGGCATCGCGAGGTGACGAGGTGAAGTACTACCATCCGAACGAGAGACTACAGCGACTGCCGGGAACTCTATATACGGTCGTGGAACTCGACGCCAACGGAGACATCTTCACAAAAGCGTCAGCTGATTTTGAGTATTTGCTGCGGTCGATTCAATTAGATTGACCGACTGCTACTCCTCCGCGACCGCCAACTCCTCCAACTCCGCACGCGCCGGGGCCGCGGCCAGCGCGGCAATTCCGTACTCATATCCCTTTTCGAACGCTTTCAGATTCAGCTCGCGGAAGCTCGGCGGCACGGAATCGGCCACGGCCTTGCGCACCGCGTCGGCACTCAACAGTTTCGTCACCGCGGTGGAGAATCCCACCATCACCGAGTTGAGCACCATGCGCTTGCCCAGTTCTTCGGCAAAGCGCGTGGCTGGAATGCTGTAGACCTTTTTGTCGCGATTCAGATTGGAAACGCGCACCAAGTCCTCTTCAATGATCAGCATGCCGCCGGGCTTAAGGTCCTGCGCGAAGCGGTTGTACGCTTCCTGCGACATGATCACCATGATGTCGGGCTGGGTCACATAGGGATACAGCACCGGCGAATCGGAGATGACCAGCTGGGCGCTGCAGGCGCCGCCGCGGGCCTCCGGACCAAAATTCTGCGTCATGGTGGCGAAGCCGTTCTCATAAATCGAAGCCGCTTTGCCCAGCACTACGGCCGAGAGAATCACTCCCTGGCCGCCGAAACCTGCGATCCGAATCTCCGTTACTCGCATGCGCACTCCATTTCCGGTTCTGCCTCGCCGGTGACTTCGATGTAGCGTTCGCCCAGCGATTCCACGTACTGCGCGCGCATCATCGATTGATAGTCCGGCCGGTCGCGATCCACGAACTTGCCGACCACGATTTCGCCGTTCAGGGTGAGCCCGACCTCGCTGGTGGGCGCGCCGTGCTTCACCTTGCTTTTTTCTTTGTAGTACTTCATTGTGTCGAGCCCGTCGCCCATCTTGTTGCGCCGTTGATAAAGCGTGGGACACGGTGAGATCACCTCGATGAACGAGAAGCCCTTTTTCGCGAAGGCCTCGCTGATCGAGCGCGACAGCTGCCGTACATGGAAGGTCGTCCAGCGTGCCACGTAGACCGCGCCCGCGGCCTCGACCAGATGCGGGAGGTTGAAGGCCGGCTCAAACGTTCCGTATGGATTCGTGGAGGTGGTCGCGTGTCCGGGAGTGGTTGGAGCCGTCTGACCGCCGGTCATGGCATAGATCAGATTGTTGACGCAGATGACTTTCAGGTCGATATTGCGGCGAGCGGCGTGAATCAGATGATTGCCGCCAATCGCCGACAGGTCGCCATCGCCCGAATACACCACTACATTCAGCTTGGGATTCGCCAGCTTCAATCCGGTGGCAAAGGGAATCGCACGCCCGTGCGTGGTGTGGAACGAATCGAGTTTCACGTATCCTGCGACGCGGCCCGTGCAGCCGATGCCGGAAACCAGAGCCAGCGAGTTGAGGTCGACTTTTGATTCGATCAGCGCCCGGGCAAAGGAATTCACGGTCGTGCCGATGCCGCACCCCGGGCACCAGATGTGCGGCATGCGGTCGGTGCGCAGAAATGGTTCGATGGGATTGATGGTCTCGTCCAGAACATTCAGCATCGGACTGCCTCCACAATGGCATTGAGGATTTCTTCGGGACTATGAACTCCGCCTCCGGCGTGAGGCACGGCGACGGTTTTCGCTTTCCCGCGCGCGGCGCGCTCGACTTCCCGCACCATCTGTCCAAGATTCAGTTCCGGCACCACCAGCGCCTTGACGCGTGCGGCGACTTCGGCAATTTTCTTGTCGGGGAAGGGCCATGCGGTGATGAGCCGGAGCTTGCCCACGTGCAGGCCGCGTTCCCGGGCCAGGTCGATCGCCCGCTGCGCGACCCGCGACGTGATTCCGTAAGAGAGAACCGCGACTTCGGCGTCTTTGAGTTGGTCTTCCTCGTACATGCAGATGCGATCTGCCGCGGCGCGAATCTTGTTCTGCAGCCGCTTCACCAGTTTGTCTTGCGTCGCCGGCGTCATGTTCGGATAGCCGCGCTCATCATGCGTCAATCCAGTCACGTGAAACTTGTAACCTTCGCCGGCGTGGGCAATCTCAGGCACCAGGTCGCCGTTTGTGCCGTAGGGCAAGTAATCTTCAATCGACTTATGCGTGTGCTTGCGCGGGGCTACTTCGATCTGATCGGCCGGAGGGATCACGACCTTTTCCGTCATGTGTCCGACCACCTCATCCATCATGAACATCACCGGCACGCGGAACTCCTCCGCCAGGTTGAATGCCTTGATGGTCAGATCGAAGCATTCCTGGGGAGAATTTGGGCACAGCGCGATGATCTCGTAGTCGCCATGCGATCCCCAGCGCGCCTGCATCATGTCGGCCTGCGCCGGAAGCGTGGGCAGGCCGGTCGAAGGCCCGCCGCGCTGTACGTCAACAAAAACACACGGCGTCTCGGTCATCGCCGCGTAGCCGATGTGCTCCATCATCAGCGAAAAGCCTGGTCCCGACGTCACCGTAAATGCCTTGGCCCCGCCCCACACGCCGCCCTGCAATGCGATCGAAGCCGCCAGTTCATCCTCCATCTGAATGAAACTGCCGCCTACTGTGGGAACGCGCGACGCGAAACGTTCCACCACCTCGGTCGACGGCGTGATCGGATATCCCGCCGCAAATCTAGCTCCGGCGGCCAGCGCGCCTTCACAACAGGCGTGGTCCCCGTCAATGAAGTGAGTGCCGGTCAGCACTCCCCGTGGATCCGCTTTCATTTCTCACCTCCGGCGGTTTTCTGCGCTTTTCCGTCCGCAGCCTTCGCCTCCACAACTTTGGTTCCGTAGATGGCGAAGTCCGGACAATACATGCCGCACAGATCGCAGCCGCTGCATTTGTCCGGATGTACAACATGCGGTGGATGGTATCCCTTCGAGTTGAAGGCGGAAGAGAGCGCCAGCACATGCGTCGGACAGAACTCGACGCAAAAGCCGCACGCCTTGCAGCGCTCGACGACAATTGAAACGCGTCCTTTTGCCACGAAATCCCCCAGACTGAGAGTAACGATCACTCCGGTTTCAACTACGCAGGATGCGATTATGCGTGGGATCGACGACGGATGGTGTGACCGCAGTCACACGAGAAAGTGAGGAAGAGCACCTGAGCGCGACCTCGGCGAGCTCGAGTGTATGTCTGTTAAGGCGTTTGTAATCAATTGAGTAGATGGCCCCCGTTGGCCTGAACAGACAACGCGACGTGATTCAAGTCACAACTGGCTGTGGGCTCGAACACTCGACCCTCCGGCGGGGCCTTGGCTGTTGCTGTTCGGGATTCGCTCAGGTTTGCCTTCTGCTTCTCCAACCCACTACACTCGGATTTTTGCTGCGAGTTTGCCGCCGCCGGGCTGCCACCGCCGCAGGAGCCTCTGGAGACCGTTTGGAAATTCTGGACCTCAGGCACTTTTCTTCCATGGATCTGCGTCCGCTGCTTAACGACGAGACGCAACTCTGGTCGCGCCTGCTTTCCTGGGACTATTCCGGCTCGGCCGAGATGATCCTCCGCTATGTCGATGCCAAGATCCTGCCCGGCTACGCCGCCGTCGACCGCGGTCGCGTCTTCGGCTATTCCTTCTTCGTCTACGAGGGAAGTAAAGGGGTAATCGGCGATCTCTATGTGACCAACGGGGCGCGGCTGCCGGAGTCGCGCCAGGTCGAGCTGCGTCTGCTGACCCATGTCATCGAGACGCTGCAGCAGTCGCCGGGCATTCATCGGGTCGAAGCGCAGCTGCTGGCCCACGACGCCAATGCCGTCTCGCGGCCGTTCCTCGAAACCGGATTTCAGCGCCATCCGCGGCTCTTCATGGTTCTGGCGCTGGCGGGCCTGGTTGAGGAAAAGCTGACGCCGCATCCCGAGGTCGAGATCCGAGCCTGGACGGAGCAGGATTACCAACCGTCAGCGGCCGTGATTACCGCAGCCTATCGCGGCCACGTCGACGCGCAGATCAACGATCAATATCACACCTTGAGCGGATCGCTGCGCTTTCTCAACAACATTGTCCGCTTTCCGGGTTGCGGCACCTTCGATCCTGACTCGTCGTTCGTGGCACTCGATCGCAGGACGCGCAACCTGATTGGATTGATCCTCTGTTCGCGGGTGCGCCACGATGTGGGCCATGTGACGCAGGTTTGTGTGCTGCCCGAATATCGCTCGCGCGGCATCGGCGAGTCGCTGCTTGCGGCTACATCGGCCAATTTACGGCGCAGGAATTTTTCCCTGCTCTCGCTGACCGTCACCGAAGCCAACGCGAAAGCCGTCGCGCTCTATCGCCGGCTGAACTTCGATTCGAAGAGAGTGTTCGACGCGTTCGTCTGGGAAGGGTAGAATCGCGATGGAGTCTGAGCATGAACCAAGACGGTGAGCTTACCCAGAAAGATCTCTATAGCGTCGCTCACGTTACACGAAACTTAGAGATAGGTCTTTTCTGGGAACGTTCCAACTACTTTCTTGTGCTAAATACAGCACTTGCGGTTGGCTTTTTCAATGTCAAGGAAAGGCTTTACTCGGCGGGGCTTGCCGCGATGGGAGTTTTAGTATCATTCTTCTGGTACAAGGTCAACTTAGGGAGCAAGTACTGGCAGAGCCGCTGGGAGCAGCGATTAAAAATCGTCGAGAATAAACTTGCCCCAGATGCGAAGTTATTCGGAGCAGATTGGAGCGTAATTGATGCGGACGTGCAAGACAGCCTCGTGAGCGGAAAACCCAGGCTCTTCAAGCATTTCGTCGATAAGCAGATTAAGAAAAAACCATCGGTTACGAACTATATGATAATGCTATCGCTCGTCTTCATGCTGGGCTGGTTTCTGCTGATCGTAAAGCAAGTAGCGTTTCCAACATCACCTTCTCACGATCCACATTGCCCATCCTGCTATCAGCACCCCGCCTAGAAACATTGCGAAACAATAAAGCCCATATTTCACCATCTCGCGAGTAGTCTCGCGATGCGTGATCCCAAAGACGATAGAGGCAAAGAGCGCAAACACAGCCGCCGCGCTGAAATGATTGAGAGTGATAGTCAACGAAATCCTTTCGCAGAAGGTTTCAAAGTTTCAATGTTTCACGGTTTCAAAGACAACCACTCTGAAATGTTGCCACCTTGCCACTTTGAAACTCTGAAACCTTGAAACCTTGAAACCTTGCTCTTCTACTTCTTCTTTCCGATCGCAATGTGATAAGCATCCGCCACGGCAATAAAGTTCAGCAGACCGGCCACAATCATGAACTTCGTTCCATAGTCGGCGGTTGCCAGCTGAATCGCTCCCTGGCCCCAGTCCATGGCCAGTGTCATGATGTATAGCGCGCCTGCGCCGGCATCGCCAACAAAACCCAGAATGTCGAGAATGTCGCCGCCATTCGCTTTATAGATGCGGCCTTGCATCGCCAGCCCCAGCAGAAACATGCTGACGATCGAGAGAAACAGCAGCGCACCGCGAATCCAGCGCTTCTGAATCATGTGTCCCGCGCCCGGAATGAACCAGCCCACGGCCGGCGCGATCACCGACATCGCGGTCATCGGCTGGGCTTCCGCCATCTTTTTTTCTGTCGTGGAATTTGCCATTCAGATGATCACTATCTCGCGTTGAATTTTCCCCGTGACTTCCGCGGACTTGGGCCGCACCAGCATGTTGATCTCGGTCCTCACTCCGAATTCGGGAAGATAGATCCCGGGCTCGATCGAGAAGCAGGAATTCGGAAGGATCTGCCGTTCATCGTGAATCTCGAGATCATCCATATTGGCGCCATTGGAATGGACGTCGGTGCCGATGGAATGTCCGGTGCGGTGAATGAAATAATCTCCGTAGCCCTTTTTCTGGATGTGGCCGCGAGTGGCCCTGTCCACTTCCCACCCGGCAATGGCGCGTCCGCTATTGATCGCCTCGGTGACCGTTTTGATCCCCGCATCTCTCGCGTCGCGGACAATCTCGAATACTTCGCGCATCTTTCCCGACGGCGCTGCACCCACGAAGCCCATCCAGGTGATGTCGTAGTAGACCGCACCGGGTTTGTTCTTTTTTCCCCAGACGTCCATCAAGACCAGGTCGCCCTCGCGAATCGGCACGGGATGGCTGGCACGCGGCTCGTAGTGCGGATTTCCGGCGTTCGCGTTCACGGCAATGATCGGCGGATCATCCGCCAGCAGATTCTCGCGGCCGAACGCTTCCACATACCACTGCTGGATTTCATGCTCCGTCGTTCCGCCGTTGCGAACGCGATGCCCGATTTCTTTGAACGACTCGGCCACGATCGCATCGATCGCGTCCCGCGCCGCAAAATGCGACTGGATCTGCGCTTCGGTCCAGGTAGACTCGAATTGCGCCACCAGATCCGCCGAACTGACGACATTTTTCCCTAGTCCGCGCAGCAGGTCGACCGTCCCGCCGTCGACCAGCGATATCGTGAACACGCTGTTATTCGGCGAATACTGCATGGCCAGGTCACGATGCTTCGCCAACATTGCTTTGAGCCGGTCGAACAATTCCTGCCACCCTGAATACTGGTTCTTCTTGCCCGGCAGCGAATCGAGATGCCCTGCTTCGATCTTATGTACCAATTTGACCGGCTCACCTTCGGCTGGGATCAGGTAGAACCAGCGTCGGGTGACCATCAAGTTCGTGGGCAGTCCGAGCACGCGGTAGGCAATGGGGTCGCGATGATGGTGATCGTAGAAAAGCCACGCGTCGATATTGCGCTCGCGCAACGCGGACTGGATGGCAGCAATGTTCATGGGCAAAGCTCTATTGTAAACGAAGATGCGCGCGACGGACGGAATAGCATCGGCGGAGGAGCAACTCGACGCCTGACGCACCGCGCGGCGCAAGTCAGCGGTATACCATCCATGGGATCGAATCTCTTCTTGGAAGAACCATTGGACTCCGGCCGCATGCTCTGCCGATCCACCGTCCTGCAAACCCTGCCGGATCTGCGTAGCTATCTTTGAAGCCGAAAGATCGGCCATCGAATTCATGTCCAACAACAAAGGCGGCCCGAAGGCCGCCCTGTCCTGTTCCGTTACGCGCATGCTAGGCCGCCCGTTGTGAAACCAACGCCGGCCGGTACCCGCAATCGCGCGCTTGAGTTAGCGCTTGCAGGGCCTCCTCCGGCGAAATCAGCGGAGTCGTTTGCACCGACTTGCACGCTCCACCGGCGGCAAACGCCATGGCAATCGCCGCGGCGCTGACGTTGTCAGGCAAATCCGTAATCACAACTACGTCATAATCCCCAAAACAAAACCACGCCGACTCAATTCTTCCTCCAAGCTTCTCGATCGCCGGACGCACGGCCTCGATCCGGTTTTGCGGATTCGCTACCAGGGCCTCCCAACCTTCCTGAGAATACGCGACCTGCTGCAGGTAATGTGGCATGAACCCTCCTTTGCGATTCGCGAACTGGGGCGGAATGATTCCACGCGCCCGAGGCGAAGTCAAGCCTCGTGCGTATCTACCCGCACGATGCGGTCATAGATCCACAGCAAAAGCGTAGTAACGAGCCCGACCGCGATCACCGACCACCAAACCATCTGAGGCCGATGTAATTCTTCGCCGAAGTGATGGATCAGCCAGCCGCTGAAAGGCCCGCCGATCAACGACCCGATACCGAGCGGGAGAAACGCGAAACCCATATACGTTCCCTGCTGCTCGGGAGGCGCGAGCCGCGAAACGTAATCGTAGTAGCGAGGCTGCTGAATGAGTTCTCCGGTCGCAACCACGACCAGGGTGGCGACCGCCATCCACACCGAGGCATGAACGATCAGCAGAACCCACGCCACACTGGTAATCAAAGTTCCCAGCACAATGGCGTGAAACGCGTGCATCTTCTTGGTCAAGACTCCGATCAGCATGGTGAAGCAGATCACAATGAACGGATCGGTCGCCAGAATCTTCTCGGTATCAGCTTGCGGATTGATGAACTTCGATATATATAACGGCAGCGCAATAAACTCCTGCCAGAAAACGATCCAGTAGCCGGTAAATATCAACAGGAAGATCATGAATCGCGGATTCGAAAGGACGGTCAGAAAGTTTTTCCCGATCTGCTTCAGGCTGGCGTTTTGTTCTGCCTCAGCCCGCCGCGGCTCCTTGAAAAGCAACAGCACGAAAAAGAACATAACGAACACGCTCAGCGCGGCCATACGGAAGACATTTTCTACACTGATGTGATGGTGAACCCACGAGGCCAGCAGGGGTCCGAAAAGGCTGCCGACGTTGACCAGAGTGTAGTAAATCGAGTAGCCGATCGAACGCACGTTCTCTCTTGAAGCCCGCGCCGTAGTTCCCACGACGCTCGGCTTGACCAGCGCAATGCCGAGAGCCGGAAGCGTCAGAACAATCGATACCAACACAACGAGCGGCATCGCGTTGCGCACTGGGGCCAGCCACGGAGCTCCGATCGAGCCCAGAAGAAAGTACGAGATGCTGAGAATCAGATAAGCCAGCGAAAGCGCGCGCCGAAAGCCAAGCCGGTCGGCCAGCGCTCCGCCGAACACCGCCATGAACCATACCAGCCCACCAAACAATCCAGTCAAGCTGCTGGCCCGCTCCACGCCGAAATCCAGCGTGTCATGCAAGTAGCGAGCGAGCGAGGCAAAGGCCGCATAATACGAAAGCCGCTCAAACAATTCGCTGATATTCGCGATCCAGAACGGCCGTTCAAATCCAGTGCGGATTTCCTGCAGGCGAGCGGAGAAGGTCAAGGTGGCTCCTGAAACGACTTGAGAATCCTGTGATCCCGGGCGATGGCGGAGGCACTTGCGACGGCGAATCGAGGGTACTGCCTCGATTTCAGAGTCCGAGCCGGGAGCGCAACTGCCCGGCCGAAATTCCGGCGATCCGAATCACTTTATTCCGGCCGCTCGCGCCGGAGGCAATAGTAACGGAAGACCGCGGCACCTTCAAAAGCTTTGCCAGAAATTCAATACAAGCCTCATTCGCGCGCCCGTCGAGCGGGGGCGCAGTCAACGCGACTTTCAAGGCGTCACCGATTTCGCCTGTAATCGCATTCTTCTTTGCCCGCGGATGCACTTTGACCGCGAACGTCACTGCGTCCGGCGACTCGTGGACGGAGATCATTCGTTCCTCACCTCGGGCACTGGATCATCTCACAGGGGATCGGCTTCTCCGTGTCTCAGCCGCTCCGGGGTTATTTCGCCCGCTCCCCGAAAATTGCTGTGCCGACGCGCACGCAAGTCGAACCTTCCTCGACAGCCACTTCGAAATCGTGCGACATGCCCATGGAAAGCTGCTCTATGCGAACGCCGGGCATCCGGCGCGCGGCAAGCATGTCGCGCAATTCGCGCAGCCGGCGAAAAAACGGCCGCGCGCCTTCGGGATTGTCGGTAAATGGAGGCACGGTCATCAAGCCGCGAATCTCCAGCGCTTCCAGACGTGGAGCGGCTGCCAGCAGTTCCTCGAGTTCCGCCGAATCTGGTGACGCTCCGCTCTTCGCGGTCTCGCCGCCGACGTTCACTTCGATCAACACAGCCAGCTTTTTCCCGATAGCGCGAGCCGCGGCCTCCAGTTTTTCCGCCAGCTTCACCGAGTCGACCGAATCGACGGCTTGGAATAACTCTGCCGCCTTGCCCGCCTTGTTCGTCTGGAGGTGGCCGATCATGTGGAACTCGGCTCCTTCCAGATCCACAACTGCCGCGGACTTTCCCGCAAACTCCTGCACGCGATTCTCGCCAAACAACCTCAATCCGCCTGCGTACGCCTCGCGAATGCGCTCCGCAGGATGTGTTTTCGTGACGCCCATCAGCGCGATGTCAGAGGCGGACCTGCCGGCTCGCCGCGCTGCCGTGGCAAGACGCTCGCGAACATCAACGATGTTTTCAGAAATAGACATTCCTGATCGATTCGTCATCCTGAGCGGTAGTCTTTGCCGCGAAGGATCTATGCAAACCGTGGTAGGTCGCGGGACTTCAATTGCATAGATCCTCCGGCGCAAAAACAGGTCTCAGGATGACAATAATTGAGAGATTTGAGAACGCAGATTCCTCACTTCGTTCGGAATGACGCCGCCGGGCCGGCGTTTTCGCTTTTGTCGTGCAAGCCTGCGCCTACATGATCGCCGTTGGCGGCGCCGGTTCGTCGGGACTGCCGGCATTGGCGAGCGGCACGCGGATCATCACAAGTACGAGGACCACCAACGCCACGATCGCCGCCCACAATGGAGCCGTCCAGTGCACCAGCGTGACGTCTTTTCCCGAGCCGACCAATCCCGCAATCACTAGCCCGCACAGCGCCTCGCCCGCGATCAGCCCGGAAGCGGTCAGGACTCCGGCATTATCCACGCGAGCTTTCTGCGCATCGTTGTAGCCGCGGCGATCGCGCAAAATATCAGTCACCCAGCGGATCAGGCCGCCCACAAAAATTGCGAACGTCGTTCCCAGCGGCAGATACATGCCGACCGAGAACAGCATCACGCTTTTCACCTCGATCATGATCATCGCGATGCCGAGCAGAACGCCCACGACTACCAGCGGCCACGCCATATCTCCGCCGACAATGCCCTTCGAAAGCATCGCCATCAGCCCAGCCTGTGGAGCGGGCAGGGCATTGCTGCCGAAGTGATACGCCTTGTCGAGATACGCCAGAGGCACGAACAGAACCAGCGACGCGACGACGATTCCGAACAGATCGCCGACCTGCATCTTCGCCGGAGTTCCGCCGAGAATGTGGCCGACTTTCAAGTCCTGCAACATCTCGCCTGCGACCGCCGAGGAGACGCAGACCACCGCAGCCACTCCCAGCACCGCCGCGACGCCGCCGGTCCCGGAAACCCCCAAGGCCACCATGAGCAGAGCGGCGATCACCAGCGTGCAGAGCGTGAGTCCGGAGACCGGATTATTCGACGAGCCGATCATGCCTACCAGGTTTCCCGAGACTGCCGCGAAGAAGAAGCCGACAATGATCATGATTCCGGCAGCCACCAGCGAACCCGCCAGGATCTTTGAGCTCGATAACGACCCGGCGCCGCTGATGAAGTAGTAGTAAAGGACGATCATGGCGACGAACACAACGGCGACGCCCAGAAACACAGCCTTCGCCGGAAGATCGCGCTCGGTTCGATTCGTGACCGCATGTGCCGCCGCCGATTTCTTGAGATCCGAGACCGCGCGGCCCATTCCGACCGCCAGTTGCTTCCGCATCTTGAACAGCGTGTAAGTCGCTCCCACGAGCATGCCGCCAACCGCGATCGGACGCACAATCGAAAAGTAGATGGAGCTGGCCAGCAGGGTCCAGGAAATCGGCTGTCCGCCGGCTTGCACCTGGGCGGCCTGAATGTACGGGCCGACGGTGAATGTGAGAAGTGGGACCAGCAGTCCCCAGGCCAGCACCCCCCCGGCGAAGTTCAGAGCAGCCAGCCGCGGCCCGATGATATAACCGACGCCCAAGTACGCAGGACTGATGTCGGGGCCGGAGAACAATGTCGCGCCTCCGGTGACGGTTGTGGTTACGCTGGGGTTTGTGCCGGTTCTGAGCAGCAGCTTCTTCCCGAGCGCGCTGATGTTCACGCGGAACGTGTTGCTCGCCGAGAACACATTCACCGCGCCCAGCAGGTACATGAACGCGCCGAATCCCATATTGGCGAAAAGAATTTGCGCTGCTTTGGCCCCCTGCTGTCCGGCTTTGTGAATCTCTGAGGCTGCCACCGATTCCGGGAAGGGCAGTTCCGGATCTTCCACCATGACCCGCCGCAGCAGGGTGACGAAGAGAATGCCCAGCGTGCCGCCGATGACCATCAATGCCACGGAGTTCCAGTACTTGTCGCGCGTGAGGCCGGGCCACAGTCCGGCCATCACGAATGCCGGAATCGTAAACACGGCTCCCGCCGCCACCGATTCGCCAATCGATCCCACGGTTCGGGCGATGTTTTCTTCCAGCAAAGAGCCCTTCATCAGCCGCAACAGCGCCATGCCGATCACGGCCGCCGGATACGTGGCTGCGATGGTCATCCCGGCTTTCAGCCCGAGATATGCATTGGCCGACCCCAGGATCGCAGTCATCACCAGCCCGATCAGCAGGGCGCGGAAGGTGAATTCCTTCATCTCCATGGTTTCCGGGACGTAAGGCGCATGTTTCTTTTTTGCAGCAAGGTCAGTCGCGGGCGTGCTCATAGATGCAATCCTTTTAGGGCGTGAGATGGAAGCAATCTGGTTCGTGTTGCCTGGCGAATCCGATTCGCAATCCGATAAAAAAGCATGGAACGGCGCACGTTAGCACGCGGCACGCCCGCAACACAAGTCTGGAGCACCTCAAAAACTCGTCGATGAGATTGAATACTCCGCGGTCTCCACCATCCCGACAAGGGAGCCAGTCGCCCGCGGTTGCGCGGGAAGGTGGTAGAATCGAACAAACTTTAGTTCCTTCCGCCCCTTCGCAATTCCGTCGCTTCTGAGCAGTGCGCATCGAGGTGTGGCATGACGAACGATTCCCTGGATGAGCGGTTGATCCCTCCTTACCAGTGTCGCGACTGTGGCAGCGAGATTGGTTTTCGGTCGCGCCGGCGCAACTTTACCGAACGTTACCTGCTGCCGTTGCTTCTGCTGCAGCCGGTCCGCTGCGGCGAGTGTTTCCGCCGGGATTACCGGCTGATTTTCACTCGGGTGCGGCCGCGGTTGTCGGATTCTTTGAAGATGGAGCCGAGAAAACAGTCGGCCACGTCCAACCGCAACGTTGCCTAGGGGTGAGGCTCACCGCTATACTGCGGGAGTAGCAGGTTCCAGAGCGGACCGCGGCCGACCCCTCCGGGTGGGTCGGCGTCACAGAGGAGGCCGTCTTCAGCAGTAGCGAGGACCGAATCCGGGCGAACGGGGCCAGTGTTGGAGTGGCGCGGCGTTCTATTGTTTTGCAAACGCCGGTCTCCCGAATGCCAAGCTGGGTTCGCCGGGCTGCCCAGAGTCTCTTTTCGGTCCTGTTCCCCTCCGACTGCCGCATCTGCGGCGAGCCCTTGCTCAATGTCTCCCGGCTGCCCGTTTGTCCCGAGTGCCTCCATCAGATTGGCCGGGTTCGAGGCCGGGTGTGCTCGATTTGCGGAGAGCGCGTGCTTTCTGCCTATGCCATGGCAGAGTCCGACGGCATGGTGCGCTGTCCGGTCTGCCGCCGGGTAGATCGTCCCTTTCGACGGGCCGTGGCGTATGGCAGTTACGATGACGCACTGCGAGAACTGATCCACCTGCTGAAGTTCAATGGCGTGCAGCCGGCGGCCAGCGTCCTGGGGCGCATGCTGGCAGAAACGATCTCCGCGATCGAGCCTGGTTTCGAGCAGCCATCCGTGCTTGTCGTTCCGGTGCCGCTTTACAAAGGGAAGCGCCGACAGCGCGGCTTCAATCAGGCGGAACGAATTGCTCGCGCGGCGTTGAAGGTCTCGAATGCACGGGGCCGCTTGCGGCTCGCTCCCGACATTCTGCAGCGCGTCCGCGAAACGCATTCGCAGATCGGCCTGACCAGCCACCAGCGACGTGAGAACTTGCGCGGAGCTTTTGCCGTGCCACATGCCGCGGACGTAGTTGGGCGGGAAATCCTGCTGGTGGATGACGTTTACACCACAGGGACCACGGTTTCCGAATGCGCCAAGGTTTTGCGCCTCGCCGGGGCAGCCGAAGTCTGGGTCGCGACGGTGGCGCGCACTCTCAAGCTCGCATCCAAGTACGCTGGGATTGGCGAAGAGGAGAAGCCTGCGGTTTCCGCGTGGGATGTCCACGAAGGTGCACAAGACGAGGACGTTAGTGCGGGCGAAGGTTCTGAAATCCTGAACCTGGAATGAAACGTATGTCAGCAAGGATGGAACACGACGCAGGACCAACATCCCGGCACGCCGCCGGCCTGTTCTCGCCGGCGGCTGCACACCGCGTCGGCGATGGCCATGCTCTGCTCGCTCCAGTACTCGTTCTCAACGCCTCGTATGAGCCGATCAATGTCTGTGCTGCGCGCCGCGCTCTGGTGCTGGTGCTGAAGGGCGTGGCCATGACGGAAGAAGAAGACGGACACTTCCTGCACGCGGCCCGCGTTGCCATGCGCGTGCCTTCCGTGATCCGCCTGCTCGAATACCGCCGCATTCCGCACCAGAGCCGGGCGCTCTCGCGCAAGAACATCCTGCTGCGCGATCGCAACACCTGCCAGTATTGCGGCACAGTGTTGCCTTCGAGCGAACTGACGCTCGATCACGTGATTCCGCGTTCACGCGGAGGTTCGTCCACCTGGGAAAACCTGGTGGCCTGCTGCCATCCCTGCAATCGCCGCAAGGGAAACCAGTTTCCCACCGAAGCCGCGATGAAGCTGCTGCGCGAGCCCCGCGCTTTCAACCTTCACACCAGCCGCCACATCATGCGGCTGATGGGGCGCAGCGACGACAAGTGGAGAAAATACCTCTTCTACTGAGGGGGTTGAACGTCCGCTGAAACCAGGGGCGATTCCTCAATAAAAAGCGAAGGATCGATGGACGTCCCGGTGCCGCGGGAATTCATAGATCCTTCGCCAACGTGAGTGACTTCATATCCGGCAACCGTCGATTGTCGGACGGGTCATCCTCCTGAAGTGCCTGCGATCTTATTGATGGATCGCGACCCCCTCGAGGAAATTGCCCGGATCGGTCAGGTCCACGAGATTGAAACTCGACCGGTCGGGAGCGACCTGGATATCAAACGTGAACCCGCAGCCGCTTCCGCATGTCAGCGACGCCGTTCCGCTGCCGTTAAACGTCATCGACGTGATAGTGAAGGTGTTCCCGGTCGTGGTGTAATCTCCGCACCCTACGTTGTGTGCCCGGCTGGTGGCCGCGGTGCTGACGCCGCTGCTATTGAGCGTGAAATTCACCTGCACCGTACCCACCCCGCATCCGCCTTGTCCGTAAAGCGTGACCTGCCACGGGCCGGCCAGGTCTCCCTTGTTGACGTTTCCGATGGTCGCCGAGCTGCGCTTCACGAGAGCGATCGAAGCCACCAGGCACAACGCGACCGGGATGGCGAGCTTTGCAAGTCTGTGACGGTTCTTCATACTTTCCTCCGAGAGAGTGTTTTGCTCCGAAATCAAGGCTTTCCCCGGTCTTCCGGAGAACCCTCCCCCGAAGCACTCCCTACTGGTACATGCGGAAAAGAGAGAAGAATTGGCTCACAGGAAACTCACAAGACTGGAGCCGGCGCAAGCAGCTCAAGACGGACGTTGCGAAGAAGCGGGAGAACTCCGCGGGCGGTTCGCGCCCGCAGATTTCCGAATCTGGTTGTTACTTCTGAGGCGGGTTTGGAGGGTTCGGACTGGGCGGAGCCTGCGGCGCATTTTGCGGCGGATTCTGATTCTGCGGCTTTGTCTGGTCCGGTTTCTGCTCGCCCTTGGGGATTTCCTGCCCGTTGTACAGGATCTTTACGTTTGTGCCGTAACGCTTGTAATCCTCGTACTTGACGATTTCCTTGATATGGATGTCGCCCGTCTGGAAGTGCAGTTCGTCGTCGGCCCGAGTGAACACCGGGAACCAGTACCGGCCGTCAATCTGCTGCCGCCAGGTCGTGAATTTTGGATAGAGGTGCTCTTCCTTGCCTCTTTTCTTGGGGATGATCTCCGGAACGCCTTTGCCGTAAGTCTTCACGATCTGGAAATCGTGGTCGTCGACCCAGATGCGTCCCTGGAAATAACGTTTCTTACCGACGATCTCTTTGGGCGCAATATCAAAGACATAACAGTGCAGCTCGTCTTCCTGCTGCTGGCCTGCGTACAGGATGTTGTACTCGGGAATCTCGTCGGTGGTAAGGACGAACGGCAGGCGGTGGCGGATATCCTGGAAGTCGCCTTCATCCATGTCGATGCCGCCTTGCGACAGAGTCGACTGCGGCGCGAAGACGACATTCTCGATGTGACGGCCCTTGTCATCGAACATGACATCGAAGACTTCGCGATATTCGCCGGTGACTGTGTCGCCGTCGACCGTTTCCACTTTTACATCCTGCCGATACGTGTACTGATCGCGCGCCTCTTTGAATTCCTTTTCCTTGGCGGCAAACCGCTTGATGATTTCGTCGGGGGTGATGTTTTTCGGTTGGGCGGTTTCGAGCGGACCTTCCTGGGCAGCCGCCGGCAGGGCGCAGGCCGCCAGCGTCACCAGAAACAGGAAACGGGACAACAGCAATTTCATTTCTTTAGTTTACCGAAATCCGTATCGGATCGGGTGAGACTTCGCCGGACGCCTCTCAACTGCGTCTCCCGGCGTCCCAGGAACGTGGCAGGCACCGCGGCGACCCTCCCTCCAGCCCCTCTCCGCTCAGTGAGGCTGGAGGTGAGGGCGCTGCAGTTCTGCCACTTATTTGGATGCGAGACCTTTCCAGAGGTTGCCGGAACTGGAGGCCTCGGCGAATCGGCAGCGGATTTTCACCCAGTTCAGAAATGTTTCGGCTTGTTGCTAATGCAACCTGCCTTCGGACCGGAGAACCCGTAGGGCTGGTGGCTCGCCCCTCCGGACAGGCGCAGCCTAGAAGCGGATAGCTCATCCTGCTACACTCATCCGTTTGTCGATTGATCTTCTTTGAGGTGCCCTTATGCGACGTCTTCTTCTTATTTTCCTCGCAATCTTCGCATTGGCCTCGTTGACGGCCGCCCAAACCAAGCATCCCTTTACCTTCGAAGACATGATGAAGCTGAAGCGCGTGGGCGACCCGCAGGTTTCGCCCGACGGCAAATGGGTGATCTTCAGCGTGGTCGATGTCGATCTGGCGGCAAACACCAAGACGCCGCATGTGTGGATCGTTCCGCTTTCTGAAACACACGGTCCCTCCACTTCGCAGGACGCTTCGCCTTCGGCGACCCATCCTGCTACGGTCGGGATGACAGGGGAAAAAAGTGGGGTGCCCCACGTCTCGCCGAATTTGCGAGACGTGAGAACCGCGGACGCAGGAAGCAAGGAACGAATCCTGATCGCCGATCAAGACGCCGACCGCCCCCGCTGGGCGCCGGATGGGAAGCGGTTCGCGTTCTTGTCGAACAAGGACGGCGGATCGCAGGTCTGGATTGCGGAGTTCGATGGCGAGGCTGGAACCGTGACAGGCGTTCACAGGCTCACGTCGATCGCCACGGAGGCCAGCGGCGAACTGTGGTCGCCCGATGGGAACGACATTCTGATTACTTCCGATGTGTATCCGGAATGCGACGGTGAGCCCGAGGCTGAGACGGCCTGCAATGCGAAGAAACTGAAGGAAACGGAGCAGTCCAAGGTCAAGGCGCAGATCTTCACACATCTGCTCTACCGGCATTGGAATGCTTACAAGGAAGGCAAGCGCAGCCACATCCTGGTCGTTTCTCTTCCCACGTCTCCCAACAACGGGGAGACGTGGGGCACTCCCATATCGGTGGCTCGCGACCTCACCCCCGGCGACTACGACGCACCGGTATTTTCTCTCGGAGGGCAGGATGACTACGCCTTCTCGCCCGACGGCAAGGAAATTTGCTACGCCTCGAATCACGACAAAAATCCGGCGGCCTCAACCAACAACGATCTGTGGATCGTCCCGGTCAATGGCGGAACAGCCAAGAACATCACCGCCGACAATCCCGCCAGCGACACCTCGCCGCTCTATTCGCCCGACGGACGCTACATCGCCTACCGCGCCCAGCAGCGTCCCGGATACGAGAGCGACCGCTTCCGCCTCATGCTCTATGACCGCAAAACAGGCGAGAAGAGGAATCTGACCGAAGATTTCGACTCATGGGTGGGAACGTTTATTTGGTCTAACGACTCTAAACGTATTCTGTTCGTCTCCGAGAACACCGGGGAAGCGTCAATCTTCACAGCAGAAATCGACCAGCCCCTTAAGTTTCCCCGTGGCTGGTTCGAAATGATGCATGGACAGGCCGGGTTCGTGGGATATCCGCCCATGTCCAAAATTGAACTTGGCTACCCGGACGACCTGAATCTGACACCTGACGGCACGACGCTTTTGTTTACTCGGATGTCGCTGCAACATCCGACTGAGATTTACGGCGAGTCGCTCGAGAATAATAATCCTAGGAAGAATGAAGATCTAGACAAGCATCTCACGCATTTCAACGACGTCCTTCTTTCTGGAGTCGCGATGTCGCCACTTGAGGGCTTCTGGTTCACCGGCGCTCACGACGACAAAGTCGAAGGCTTCCTGGTCAAGCCGCCGAACTTCGATGCCTCCAAGAAATATCCCGTGAAGTTCCTCATCCACGGCGGGCCGCAGGGCGCCTGGGGAGACGACTGGTCGTATCGCTGGAATCCGGAGCTGTTCGCCGCGCCAACTGCCGCAACGCCCAGCGGATTCGTCGTCATCATGATCAACTTCCACGGCTCGACTGGATACGGGCAGAAGTTCATCGACGCCATCAACGGCGACTGGGGCGGCGCTCCTTTTGAAGATCTGATGAAGGGCCTCGACTATGCCGAGCAGACGTATCCGTTCATCGATAAGAACCGCGAGTGCGCGCTGGGCGCCAGCTACGGCGGATACATGGCCAACTGGGTCCTCGGCCACACCGACCGCTTCAAATGCATCGTGTCGCACGATGGCATGTTCAACGCCGAGTCGGCCTGGGGAGACACCGAAGAACTCTGGTTCAACGACTGGGAGTTCAAGGGCACTCCCTACACGAATCGCGAGATGTATCGCAAGTGGTCGCCGCACGAGTACGCGACGAATTTCAAGACGCCGACACTGGTCGTCCACGGGCAGCGCGACTACCGGCTCGACGTGTCGCAGGGATTCGACCTGTTCACCACGCTGCAGATGGAAGGTGTGCCGTCGAAAATGCTTTACTTTCCTGACGAGGGCCACTGGGTGCTGAAGCCGCAGAACTCCCAGCTCTGGTATAAGACGGTCAACGACTGGGTGGATCAGTGGATCGGAGATCAGCGGGCGAAATAAACCGGACGCCCGACTTCAGGGCGCAGGCCTCGGAGACCAGGTTTTGTGCGACGATTGTCATCCTGAGTGGCGGGTTTGCGCGGAGGATCTCTGCAGTTGCCTGTGGCTTCGATCTTGCCGGCGAGTTGCGCGGATCAGGATGACGAGAGCACGCAATCGAATATGACCAACGCATCCCACGATCCACGGCCGTCCCTCGCCCCCATGCTTTCGGTGCGCCGCGGAGCGCAGGCGGTGGAGTTCTACAAGGCGGCTTTCGGGGCAAAGGAACTGTTTTGTGTCGAGTCCCCAGACGGCGAGGTGGTGGCGCAGCTGGCGATTGGTGAGTCGGACTTCTGGGTGGCCGACGAGTCCCCGGAGAATCTGAACTTCAGTCCGCCCTCACTCGGCGGTAGCACCGCGCGCATGGTGCTGGTGGTGGACGATCCGGACGCGGTCTTTGCGCAGGCAGTCGCCGCCGGGGCCAAGGTGATCTGGCCGGTGGCCGATCAGTCGTACGGCTGGCGCGTAGGACGCGTCGTTGATCCTTACGGCCATCACTGGGAGATCGGCAAGCCGGTGGCGAAGGGCTAGCAGTGCTCCCATTCGCAGTGAAATCCACAGCGTGACCGGGGACGGGCACGAATGGCCGTGGCGCAAGGCCAGCATTCGTTCCCGCCTTCAACGAGCAGTCACTCCCACTGGCCCCGGTGACACTCTCGCCCGAATGCCCAACGGCCGGGCGATCCTCGACGAACCGTTTCCTGTGGCCAGCGCCGGCAGGATCTCCAGCGGATCATCGAGCGCGCCGCTGGTGCCTGCGGTAATCCCTACGTCGACTTCGAGCGGCGGGCTGAATCCCCCGCCGGAGGGCGTGAGGCTGGCCAGGCCGTTGACGTCGGTCAAAACCGTATTCTGGCTTACGCTGAGGATGACCGGCGTGACCGGATTGACGGGGTTCGTGCCGCCAGGTGCGGATTCGAGTGGCCGAAAAACCGTCGTCTGGAAAAGCACCGGGGCTCCCAGGATCGAATTCGGGGGAGAGGAAAAATCGGTCACGCGCACAACGACGGGCTGAAGCGATGCGCTGGCCGAGATTTGTCCGGCACCGGCAACCTGCCAGAGCTGCAGCTGATTCAACGGAGCCGGAGTCACATAGATGTTCTGGCACGGCGCGTTGGATGGCGCCACGCACGCGTTGACCTGCGCCAGCGCGGCAAACTGGACCACCGAGAGAGTGACGGTGGTATATCCGCTAGCGTTGGTTGACGCGCTTGGCGCGCTGAGCGTGCCCGACCCCTTGGGCATGTTGAAATTTACGGTGGCATTTGCTGACGGCGCACCATTACTCATCACCCGCAAAGTCAGCGGAATGTTGAGAGTAGCTCCCTGTGCTACCCAAAGGTAGGGCGCCAGCGTCCCAATATCGGACGTGGACTCACTCGCGCTGATGGTCGTGCTCACCGACTTCGCAGGGCTGTAAACGCCGGGAGCGAGTGTCGCGGTGATCGTGGCCGCTCCGGTGGCAGAGGGCACAAGCCAAGTGGCCGCTCCCCCGCTCTCGTCGGTGATCGCGGAACACGATGACACTGCTCCGCACGCCGAAAGCTGCACTCCATTGGTGGCCGCCCAGCCCACGGTTACCCCGGCGACCGGCGTCACGCCATCGGCTGCCACAACTTGGACGCTGACTGGGTTCACCGCCTGTTCTCCGACAGGCGTGGACGGGTTGGTCTTGCTCAGCAGCACGATGTTGTCCGTACTTGCCGCGCCGTAAGTGAGGACGCCGCTCATCGTGGTTGATGCTGCGGTCGCGGTGTTGCTGATCGTGATGTCCCGAAGCCCGTCAGCGCTGGCGGGAGCCGACAAAATGATTTCTCCTGCAGCGATCGCCAGCAGGGAAGCGTTTGAACTCCCAACGGTGGCTGTGAGGCCGGGCGCGAAGCCGATTCCCGCCACCGTTACCGGGCCTCCGTTGACGCCCACGCGCGCTGGAGAAACCGAATCCGCATAAAGCACGCTGGCGTGGTAGTGATAGTCGGGACGTCCGTCGCCACGAAGATCCGAGATGCCGATCAGAAAGCTTCCCGGCAGATTGATCTGCGCGTCGAGTAGCGTCTGGCCAAAGACCGAGGAATTGAACGCAGACGACGTCGAGGATGTCGGCGCGGTGCCTTCCGGAAGCGACGCGTCCCACATGCCAATGACCGGCATGGCTTTCGAGTTGCTCGCGTTGCCGGATTCGTCCAGCGCCGTCACGGCAACCGACAGGGTCCGGTTGGCCTGCGCGGTCAGCCGAAAATACTGTTCGTTGCCGTAGGGGCTGAGCGATGCCATCCAGTCCCCGGAGGTCGGGACTGGGGCTGGATCGCTCCAACTCGCCGCTGACGCTTGCGGGATGGGCTGTGCGCTGCCGAGCATCCGAACGTCCTCCTCCACATCCTGCCCCGCCGACACCGTCACCGTTATGGGCCTGAAACTCCCCGAAGGCGCTACCTGATTCAGCCCATACGGACCGGCTCCTGCCGACCATTCGGGGTCCAGCGCCTCGATGCTCAGTTGATACTGCGCGCTTTCGCCGTTCGGCAGGGGAAGACCCGCCAGGTCGAAGAAGCCCTCCCAGGTCTGCTGGTTCGATCCCCACTGGCATAGAGGATCGCCGAAATCGTCGTCGAACCCGGTGATGGGATTGCCGGAGTTGCCGGAGAAGAGAAACCCGGAGATCGACGAGACCGCGTACTGCCGCGAGGGCAAGCCGGTCGACGGATCAATCCAACGCGCAACGACATTGACGCCTTGCATGGGTTGCGCCGGGCTTCCCGAATCGTCGGTGAACCATACCGACCCGTGGATGCGGGCCGTTACGGATGCGAAGACGTTCTTTCCCGGGAAGCTCGATTGATTCTGCGCCGTGACCGGATAGAGCCTCGAAACCGCAGCGGCGTCGTCGCTCGAAAGCTGATAAGGAGTCGGATAGCACCTCGTGATCGGCACGCAGATCAGGGAATCGATGCGATGCATGACCGGAAAACCGGCAAAATCAGCGGAGGTGGGATGAGGGGAGCCGGTAATGACGTTCAGATTGAGCTGTGACCATCCCACGCCGAGAACTGTGCCGATGACGCGGACCAGCCGGTATTCGATGTCGGTCAGCTGGCTGGACTGTTGTGCGCACTGGCCATTGATCACGATCAAGGCATGCTGATAGGCGGCCAGCGTCGAGAAGTTGTCATCCCCGCCAAAGACGGCATTGGAGAAGCACTGGCTGGGATCGCCGGCGCCCGCGCCGAGCAATGCACTGGTTACCGAGCCGTCATAGTCGTAAACCACTCCCACGGGAGTGCCCGTCGCGCTCGATTGAATATCCGGCGGCATCGAAATGCTGCCATCGGCATTGACGGTGACGTTGCTGCCGTTGACATCTTCGGCGAGCTGGCCGGCGCTGGCCGCGGTCAGCGCCGCGGTGGGAAGCGAGGTCCACTGGCTGAAGGCGCTCGCCACCAGACTGTTGGCCGAGGCATTGGAAACCGCCGCACTGAGCGCGCCTTGATCCGTGAAATACGTGATGGCGCCTTGGGGCCAAGTCAGCGCCTGCCCGGTCATCGTCGAAGAGAAATAGGCTGTGCCGGCGACCTGGCTCGGTCCACCGGCCCGCGAGAGCAGGGCGAAGATCAGAACGATAGCGGCCGAGAGCGCGAGCCGGAGGAGGAGTGAGCGGATCACCAGTGTCGTGCTGGTTTTCACAGGCACGTCGTTCATGGGCACACGGCTGGCCGAGCAAACTGTGCTCATGACGCTCAATCCTCCTCGCTTTCCCGTTGACTGCCGGCCCGCTGCACCGCGAGGGCGAAGTCGCTAAAGCTGACTCGCGACCTCCCACCCAGGACGGGATCCTTGCGAAGCATGGACAGCTGCTGCGCAGAAAATGAAATACGGCCCAAGGGATCGATTCGGAAACGGCCGGCTGCTCCGCCGACGCAGCTTGTCAACCCCAGCGTGCTCGGAGGGTATAAGAACAGAAGCGCCCGCTCACCAATGCGATAGCGCTGTCCTGCGAGCCAGGTGCCGATCCATTGAGTGATCGCTAGCTCGTTGCCTGGAACCCCTCCGCGAATGGAATGTTCAATCCGAAAAGTAATCGTGACCGTTTCAAGCGCCTGCGCATTGCTTCCCGGATGCCGCACGATCTGGGTGACGCTTCCGGCGAAGATCATTCCCGCCGCTTTTTCCATCTGCGAAAGGTCGACCTCCGACGCCGGCCCAGGCGCAATCGGTCCCCTCGGTGGCCAGGGAATCGGTGCTGAAGGCGATGTTGGAAGCGTCTCGGTCGCGGGACCGGAAACAGGAAAACGCGGCGCACGCGAATCATCCGACTGGGCGCGGAGAATCACCGGCGCGATTGCCAGCCCGACCGCAGCAAGCAGACACAAATAACTTCTCCCGTGCATGGGAGACCTCGGGAATCAATGTTTGCTCGGAAGGGGCTCGAAAAACCGGGATGCTGGGAAACAAGCGAGCCTAGTCCCGCCCGACGAAAAAAGCAGTGACGAATGTCACAATCAGCTGTGGAATACGCGGAGAGAACTGCGAGGCAGGCTGCGCGTCGGAGTATCCTGACCTTGCCCATGAAAATCCTGATATCAGGCGCGGGCATTGCCGGCACGACTCTTGCCTTCTGGCTTGCCCGCTTCGGGTTCCAGCCCACCATCGTCGAAAAAGCTCCGCATCTGCGAACCGGAGGCTACGTAATCGATTTCTGGGGCGCCGGCTTTGATATCGCGAATCGAATGGGCTTGCTGCCCGAATTATTTCACAAGGGATACAGTCCTGAGGAAGTTCGTGTGGTAAATCGAGCAGGCGAGCGGGTCGCAGGTTTCCCCACCGAAGCTTTCTCGCGGGTGACCAATGGCCGCTACATTAGCCTCGCCAGAGGAGATCTTGCTGCGTCGATCTTTCACCGCCTCGACCGGGTCGAGACCATCTTCGGAGACAGCATTCAGCAAATCGAACAATCCGGGCAGTCGGCGCACGTGGTCTTCGAAACTGGACTCAGCCGCGACTTCGATCTCGTGGTCGGAGCCGACGGGCTTCATTCTCGTGTCCGTGAGATCGTCTTTGGCCCCTCAAGCCGGTTCGAAATCTATCTTGGATACAAGGCTGCTGCCTTCTCGACCGACAAATACCGCCCGCGGGACGAATCGGTTTACGTAATGTACACCGAAGTGGGCCAGCAGATTACGCGCTTCGCGATGCACGATGATCGGACGATGTTTTTGTTCACATTCGCGGATGGATCTCCTGACCGCGGTGAAGCGACCGAAGCAGGCCAGAAGTCCCTTCTGAGACGGCGATTCGGAAACAGCGGATGGGAATGCTCGCAGATTCTCGACCGTCTCGACGCGGCCAAAGATCTTTATTACGACCGTGTGAGTCAGATCCGCATGAGTTCCGACGACGGGCTTTGGAGCCAGGGGCGAGTGATTCTGGTCGGCGATGCAGCTTTCTGCGTGTCCCTTCTGGCAGGCCAAGGTTCGGCCCTGGCCATGATCGCGGCGTATCTTCTCGCGGGAGAACTCCATTGTGCGAATGGTGATTACGCGGCGGCGTTTGCGCGATACCAGAACCGCTTCGGTTCGTTCGTTGCCCGGAAGCAGAGAGCGGCGCTGCGGCTCGCGAGCTCCTTTGCGCCGGGTTCGAGATTCGCACTCTTCCTCCGCAACCAAGTGATGAATCTCATGCGGTGGCAATGGGTCGCGGACTTCGCGATCGGCCGCGATCTGGGGGATAGGATCACCATCCCGGATTACTGAGGTCGATTCGAAAGGGCCCTCCGATCGAAGCGGCTCTCGGAGGACGGAGCCGGAGCGTTCCGTTTATCTCGCCTCCACCAGGTAACGATTGAAGAAGGCCAAGGATTCGAAGGCCAGCTGGCGGCGCGCTTCGGGCTTCCGGAAGGTATGAACATCCTCGATTTTGACGAACGATACCGGCACGCCTGCGGCCTGGAGCTTCTCATAAAGCTCCTGCGCCTGCGCAATCGGGACATTCTGATCCTCGGTGCCATGAACGATCAGAAACGGAGCGTCCTGCTTCGATACATGAAATGCGGGTGAGGCTTCCCGCCAGATTTCCGGATGTCTGGAGTAATCCACACCCAGGAAATTCGTCATAAAACTCATGCTCTCCGGATCGCGCTCGGTGGTGAAGTCCGCCGGGCCGCTTACATCCACTACTGCCTGCACCTTGCTGGAATATTTCGCCAGCGCGGGATCGGAGTTGTGCTGAGTGTCTTCCATGCCGAGCAGAGAGGCCAGTTGAGCGCCGGCCGAATGTCCGAAGGCGCCGATCCGATTCGGATCCACGGCGTATTTGGCGGCATTCGCCCGTACCCACCGGACCGCGTGCTGTACGTCGTCGAGTTGCGCCGGCCAGCGATTAGCCGCCGGCTCCTGAAACAGTCGGTAATCCACCGAAAACGCCACGTATCCCGCGCGTGCGAGGAAGTTGCCCATTCCGCGCATGGTGCTTTTGTCGAAGCTCGACCATCCGCCGCCATGGATCAGAATGACCGCGCGCCGCGTGACCCCTCCGCGCTCCGCCGGCTCGTAGACATCGAGATGGAGGGTGGTTCCATTCACGGCTTCATACGGCACATCTTCGTCGACGGTCACGTCTCCCATTGTTGCGTCCGGCGTCGGGGTGGCTTGCTGCTTAGCCGATGCCTGCGGCATGGAGGCCGGAGCCCGCACGGCCCTGGCGGAAGGTGAAAACGTCATCGCGACGGCGGTCATCACCATTGCGGCGGCAAGGGCGGGAATCATGCGGTTCATGTTTTCAGTCTAATATGCCTCCGGGAATCGTGTCCGAGTCTGCGGTTCCTGCCTTTCGAGAGTCTCCTCGTTGACTCATCTGTCTCTACTCCCTAAGATTCTGACCAGACCTGATCCGCGGCCAAGTGGCGCGGAGACTCAACCATGATCGGGCAGACCATCTCACATTACCACGTGATCGAGAAGCTGGGCGGAGGCGGGATGGGTGTGGTTTACAAGGCCGAAGACACCGAGCTTGGCCGGTTTGTTGCGCTTAAGTTCCTGCCCGAGGAGGTCGCGCAGGATCCGTCGGCGCTCGAACGTTTTCGCCGGGAGGCCCGGGCCGCTTCGGCGCTGAACCACCCCAACATCTGCACGATCTATGAAGTGGGCCAGCACGACGGGCATCCGTTTCTGGCGATGGAGTATCTCGACGGCGTCACTCTGAAACATCGTATTGGCGGACGCCCGATGGACGCCGACGAGACTTTATCTTTAGCCATCGAGATCGCCGATGCGCTCGATGCCGCTCACGGTCAGGGCATTGTCCACCGCGACATCAAGCCGGCGAATCTGTTTGTGACCAAACGCGGCCACGCCAAGATTCTCGATTTCGGTCTGGCCAAGGTGCTTCCAGGGCCCGGATCTGCCGGCTCTCTCGGGGTGGCGAATACGCGGACGCTGTCAGCCAACGATCCCCATCTCACAAGCCCGGGCTCTGCTGTCGGCACGGTTGCCTATATGTCACCCGAGCAGATTCTGGCGAAGGATCTCGACTCCCGAAGCGATCTGTTCTCTTTTGGCGTCGTCCTCTACGAGATGGCAACCGGCGCGTTGCCCTTCCGCGGAGAGAGTTCGGGAGCGATTTTCGATTCCATTCTGCATAAGTCCCCGGTTGCTCCCGTGCGCTTGAACGCCGACATTCCCAAGCGATTCGAAGAGATCATCGACAAAGCGCTGGAAAAAGATCGCGAGGTTCGCTATCAGTCGGCGGCCGAATTGCGTGCCGACTTGAAACGTGTGAAGCGGGACAGCGAGTCGCGCTTTGAGATCCCGGCCCCCGCGTCAACGTCGCATCGCAGCCGGAAGCCGCTCATCTTCGCTGGCGTAGCCTTGCTAGCCGTCGGGCTGGGGGCGGTTGGGCTCCGCACCTACCAGTCCCGCTCTCACATGCAGCCCGCGGCGCGTGTTCCCGCAACCCCTTTGCCCCAGACTCCGCCGGCAAACTCGCCCCAGACCATCGCAGTTCTTCCATTTCATGACATTTCAGGAGCAACCAGCGATCGCTGGGCGATCGGCATTACCGACGCGATCATCAGCCGTCTCGCGTCATTGCAGAACCTGGCGGTGCGGCCTACCACATCGGTCTTGAAATACGTCAAGGAAACGCCGGATCCCATCGAAGCGGCCAAAGCCCTTGGAGTAGAAAGCGTCCTCGAAGGCACCTACCAGAGTTCCGAGGGCGTGATCCGGGTGACGGTGCAGCTCATCGACGGCCGCACCGGGACCACGAAATGGGCGCAGCGTTACGACCTGCGGAGCGCGAACATCCTGAGTTTTGAAGATCAGGTTGCCAGCAAGGTCGTCGAAGGGCTCCAGGTCGAGATTTCGCCCACCGAACAGAAATCGATTGAAGAGCAGGGGACCAACAACGTCGAGGCTTACAACGATTATCTGCAGGCGCGTTTCTACTTCAGCGAATACTACATCCATTCGCAGATGCAGAGCTTGCAGAAGGGCGAACAGTTGCTCGCTCGCGCGATTTCCCTGGACAAGAACTTCGCCGATGCCTACGCACTGCTCGCGCAAATCTATTCACTCCAGAGCGCCAACTTTTTCGAAGATGCTGCCGCCAACGTGAAGCGTGGCGAGGCCGCGGCCAAGAATGCGCTGCAAATCAATCCTCGGTCGGCCGAGGGCCTGATTGCCTTAGGCGGCGCCTACGCCGAGGAGGGCCGGGAACAAGAAGCCATTCGGACCGCCCGCCAGGCCGTTGCCCTGGCTCCGAATAGCGAAGATGCCTGGCAGATGCTCGGATATTCCTGCTACTACGCCGGCCTGAATGATCTGGCGGAGCAGGCTTACCGCCGGATCACGCAGCTGAATCCCACTCTTCTTCAACCTCACTGGATGCTTGCGCGCATGCTTCTCTATGTGGGACGGCCATCGGAGGCGGAGCAGGAACTGCGCCAGCTCGTCGCCCAGAATCCGGATCAGTACAAAGCCCTGGCGTATCTCGGATCGATTTTTTATTACGAAGGCAAGCTCGACGAGGCCCAGAAGACACTCGACCGGGCGGTGCAGTTAGCCGGCAGCTCCACCGATAACGCGCCTGTCTTGCTGGCGGGATTCCTCTACGCCTCGCAGCATCAGCGGGATAAGATTGCCAAGCGGGTGTTTACCTATCGCCCTGAACAGGTGATCGATGGCGATGCCGCTTACTGGCTGGGAGGCATCTACGCCCTGCTCGGCGACAAGCAAAATGCCCTGCTTTGGCTCCGGCGCACGGTTGAGCTGGGCGATATGAATTATCCCTGGTTTCAGCGCGACAAGAATTACGACAGCCTGCGATCGGATCCCGACTACCAGGCAATCATGGCCGGTGTCCAGCGCCGCTGGGAGGCCTATAAGGCCGAGTTTGGAACCGCGGAGTGAGCCGCTTGCAAAAGAAGACGCCTGCCTCGCACCTTACTGCTCCAAGATATCGAGCTTTGCCAGTCAATCGACTGGACGCTCCGCGTTGACTTTGCTTGTTCCCACCCCTAAGATGGCTCACCGAAGTTTCTGGGGATTCGCTTTGCGGGGCGCGCCACAGCCATCATGATCGGCCAGACCATCTCTCATTACAGGGTGATCGAAAAGCTCGGCGGCGGGGGGATGGGTGTCGTCTACAAGGCCGAAGATCTGCGGCTGCACCGTTTCGTCGCGCTGAAGTTTCTGCCCGATGACGTGGCCCGCGATGCCCAGGCTCTGGCCCGCTTCCAGCGCGAAGCGCAGGCGGCTTCGGCGCTGAACCATCCCAACATCTGCACTATTCACGACATTGGCGAGCAGGATGGGCATGCTTTCATCGCCATGGAATTTCTCGACGGCGTCACGCTGAAACACCGCATCGGCGGTCGCGCCATGGAGACGGAGGAAATCCTCTCCCTGTCGATCGAAATCGCCGACGCGCTCGACGCCGCCCACGCGAAGGGGATTGTCCACCGCGATATCAAGCCGGCCAATATCTTCGTGACCGAGCGCGGGCACGCCAAGATTCTCGACTTCGGGCTGGCGAAAGTTGCCACTGCCGGCGCCTCGTCGAGCCAGATCGGCGCCACCAACACGTTGACCGGCACGCTCGACGAGCCGCACCTGACCAGTCCCGGATCGACTCTGGGCACAGTTGCCTACATGTCGCCTGAACAGGCCAAGGGCAAGGAACTGGATGCCCGCACCGACCTGTTTTCTTTCGGCGCGGTGCTCTATGAAATGGCTACCGGCACGTTGCCGTTCCGCGGCGAAACTTCGGCGCTCATCTTCAACTCGATCCTCGAGCGCGCACCCACGCCCGCGCTGCGGCTGAATCCCAACCTGCCGGCGAAGCTGGAAGACGTCATCAACCGCGCTCTGGAAAAAGACCGCGAGTTGCGCTATCAGAGCGCGAAAGAAATGCGCGCCGAACTCATGCGACTGAAGCGCGACACCGATTCCAGCCGGCAGATTCCGGTCGCGACCGATGCCGGGCCGGCGTCATCGGCGGCAATTCCCGCGGCGGCGCAGGCGAGCAGCAGTTCGGCGGTGGTGGCCGCGGCGAAGCAGCATCGCTTCGGCCTCGGCTTGGCCGGTGTGGTTGCAATCCTGCTGATTGCTGCGGCCGGATATGGAATCTATGCGCTTTTTTCGCATCCGCGAACGGCAGCCTTTCAGAATTTCACGGTCAACAAGCTGACCTCGACCGGGAAGGCCTCGCTGGTGGCGATTTCGCCCGACGCAAAGTACATCCTCAACGTGATGGACGACAACGGGCAGCAGAGTCTCTGGCTGCGCAATATCCCAACCAACAGTGATACCCAGGTGGTCCCGCCTGCGTCAGTGGTTTACATCGGCGTGCAGTTTTCGCGGGACGGAAATTACCTCTATTTCGTGCGTTCGGAAATCGGCAGCCGGTCGCTGAAATATCTCTACCGCGCGCCCGTGCTGGGCGGAACGCCGCAGAAGCTGGTTACCGACATCGATTCCAACATCAGCTTTTCTCCCGATGGCGCGCAATTCGTGTACATGCTGGGGAACAACCCGAAGGTTGGCGAATATCGCGTCATCGTCCGTTCGCTCGACGGCGGGCAGGAAAAAACGCTGTATACCGGGCCCATCAGCGAATCGCAATTCGACGTGGCGTGGTCGCCGGATGGCAAGACCATCGTGATTCCGATCGGGCTGCCGGATGGTGCGCTGGGCAGTCTCATGTCGATCGACATCGAGTCCGGCAAGCGGAATCTGTTCGTCAAGTCGAAGGACTTGTACCTCGCGCACCCGGTCTGGTTGCCCGACGGCAGTGGATTACTGGTGCTGGCCGGCGGCGCTTTTTCTCCGCAGACGCAAGTCTTTTTAGTTTCTTTTCCCGCCGGGAAGATTTCGGCCGTGACGCGCGACACCAACGCCTACACCGACCTCAGCCTGTCCGCAGATGGCCACACCTTGGCCACCGTCTTGCGACTTACGCACCTGGATGCCTACCTGACGGCCGACGGCGCCGGCAGTTCGCAGGCAAAGCATCTCGCGATGGAGGGCGTGCTGCCGACCAAGGTCTCTTGGACTCGGGATGGCCAACTGCTGCTCACATTTTTGTCGAGCGGGTTGAACCTGTTCAATCCAGTCTCCGGCGTGAAAACTCCTTTGCTTTCGCAGTTTGCCTACGCGAATTACGGCGACGCCTGCGGGGATGGACACGTCTTGTTCACATCCGTAGATCAGACGGGGAACCACATCTGGCGAGCGGATGCCGACGGTGGAAATGCCAAAGAACTTACCAGCGGGAAATTCGACTTCTACCCCACTTGCTCGCCGGACTCCAAAACCGTGCTGTATAGCGACGCCAACAATGAACTCAATAAGGTTGCGATCGAAGGTGGGGCTTCTCAACAGATGGGCGACCTGCCGGTCTTCGGCGCCATCACGTTCTCGCCGGATGGCAAGCTGGCAGCCTTCGTGACCTCGCGAATAGCCGATACCAAGGAAAAATTGGCTCTGCTCTCTCTCGATTCAAGCCAGTCGCCCCGGCTGGTGGAGTTTGAAAAGCCGCGCGCGGAGTTTACCGTCGGCCCCACGCTTGGCCCAATCGTCTTCCGCAGAGACGGCTCGGGCGTGGTTTACCCCATCCGGGAAGGCAACGTCGACAATCTCTGGCTGCAGCGCCTCGACGGTTCTCCGGGAAAGCAGCTCACTGATTTCAAGTCCGAGTTCATCCGCGATTTCGACTATTCGTTCGATGGCAAGCAACTGGCCGTGATCCGCGGATCGCGCGAGTCCGACGTCGTGCTCATCCGCGACCTGCAGAAGTGACGTCCCTCCGGCAGTTTGCCCATCTCTCTGCCTCAATGGGACAATACCCACCTATGCAAATCTCACTCGCTCCCGTTGTTCGACTACTGGCGGGCTCAGTGCTGCTCGCTGGGTTCGCCCTGGCGCAGCAGACTCCCGCCGCCACGACCCCGACTCAGTCGTCCCCAGCCAAACCTAGGACCTCGACGGCGCGGAAGACGTCCCCCAGCACCAGCGGCCCTCTCCTCAGGACGGAAAAGGAAAAGGCCAGTTATGCGCTCGGCATGAATATCGGCTATGGTCTCCACCATCAGGGAGTTCCCGTCGATCCCATTCTCGTCAGCCGTGGGCTCCGGGATGCTATGGCCGGGCACAAGACCTTGTTGACCGAAGACGAAATGAAGGCCCAGCTCACCAAATTGTCTGCGCAGGTGCACGAAATCCAGCAGGCGAGAGCTCATGAAGCGGCTGCGGAGAATCGCAAAGCAGGCGAGGCTTTCCTCGCCGCCAACAAGGCTAAAGACGGCGTCGTCGCCCTACCCAGCGGCCTGCAATACAAGATTCTGGCGCAGGGCTCCGGGCCCAAGCCCACCGCGTCCGACACCGTCACGTGCAACTATCGCGGAACGCTGATCAGCGGCGAAGAATTTGACAGCTCTTACAAGCGCGGCGAGCCAGCGTCCTTCGCCGTGGGCGGCGTGATCAAAGGCTGGACCGAGGCCCTGCAAATGATGCCGGTTGGCTCCAAGTGGCAGCTGTTCATTCCCGCCGATCTGGCTTATGGCGACGAAGGCCGTCCGGGCATCGCTCCCGGGGACACGCTGGTCTTTGAAGTCGAGTTGCTGTCCATCGGAGAGCCGAAAAAGTAATCAGTCCCGTGATTAAGCGAGCCGTCTGCCGCGGCAGGCGGCTTTTCCTTTGCCAGGCGTTCTTCTAATGCGCCGTCCTGCCTCTGCCGATGGTCACGGTAGCAGTGGGGAGACCATTGTGAGAATTCTCTTAGTAGAGGACAGCAAGCCCATTCGACTGGAGAATGAATCGGCCCTGCACAAAGCTGGATATGAAGTGATTTGCGCCGAAGACGGTGAATCGGCCCTGCAGTTGGCTTCCGCGCAAAAACCCGACCTCATCCTGCTGGATATGATTCTGCCCAAGCTCAGCGGGCCCGAAGTTCTGAAGCGGTTGAAGCGCGATGCGGCTACGGCTGAGATTCCGGTAGTGGTGGTCAGCAGCCTGTCGGAGAAGAACCGGCAGAAGTTGATCGAGGACGGGGCGGAAGACTATCTGAACAAGAATGAACTCATGCCCTCACGCGGCGTCAATCTGCTCCCGAAGATGTTGGAGAACGTGATTTGTCGCATCAACCGCAAACGCGGCGTCGCATTTTCGAGCATCCCCTTGCGTACGTAGAGAAAATCTTCCGCGAGATTCCGCTACCGACCGCGCGTATACCAGATCGATCCGGGAGACTTGTAGTTCCGGCCTTCGCCCCAGACGGTATGTGTTGTGCCTTCGCCGTCGATTGCCATGCTGAAGTAATCCCCGAATGGAAAGCGGAATCCATTGGGCTGGATATAGTCATAGCCCGACGCTGGCCCGGATAGCCGCAATTCAGGGCTCCAGGTCGCCCCGCCGTTCGTCGAACTGCGGTAGAAGGTATTCCATAAGCGGCGGTTGGGATGCCCCGTATCTGGCATGCGCGCGTCCATCCACGCAATGCGCACATCGCCCGCCGTGCCGGCGACGATCGCGGGAAAACAGTGCTCGACTCCGGCCGCCGCGTCAGACACGTTCGCCCGGGCCGACCAACTTGCGCCCGCGGTCGTCGAAGACGAGAAGTAGATTCGCTCCGGTCCTTGGTTGCTGCCTCCGGCATTCCACAGCGCATAGAGCGCGCCGGAGCTGTCCGAGGCCAGCGCGATCTGCGCTCCCAGAAAGCCGGTTTCGCAGCTCTGGGCGGCGCACGCCGGAGGAGCGCTCGAGACATCCAGAAGAACAGTGTTCCATGTTCGTCCGCCATCGGCGGATCGGCTTAAGTAAACATTCACGGGCTGCGTTGCCATGTCATGGCGCGCGTACTCGGTCCAGCCGAAATACACGTTGCCGGCAAGGTCGACTGTCGCCCCACCTGCCAGGGATGATCCCGGCGGGGCGTTCGGATTTACATTCACCAGGTTGAATGTCTGGCCCGCATCGTGCGACGCGGCCACAAACAGCTCTTCGTCGTGATTGAAGCCGACATAAACGTCGACTCCGCGGACGGTCAGCACCGGCTTGTCCGCGTCCTCCGTTCCCCGCTCGGCTACCGCATAGGACCAGGTGCGGCCAAAATCCAGTGAGCGAGCCACAATCACATCACGCTTGCGGTTTTGCAGCCAGGAGGCGTAGACGGTTTGATGGTCGACCGGATCGACTGCAATCTGAGGATCGAACTCGCCGGTCGGAAAAGGCAATAACACGCGAGAGGGTTCCCAGGAAACGCCACTGTCATTGCTGATCAATAGCGCCATCGTCGGAATTGTGCAACGGGAGCAGTCTGGGACAGCGCCGTACTGCGGGTAGAGGACGTAGACATGGCCGTGAATGTCGGCAGCCATCGCCGGCTCCCACTGATCGCCGTTGCGGTAGCCCAGGCGTTCCTGGGGCAGGAATCCGGAGACGGCGAACGCAGCCGGTGCCAAAATCAGGGCGAATAGAAGGAAAAACACACTCCGCCGCCACGACCGCACGACGCCCTGCAGCTGGCTGGCAGGATCACTCACCAACTTCACCCCTCGACAAGAGCCTGTTTCGGACTCTATCGTGATTCCGGCCGAGCGTCAATTGTCCGGAAAGGCTAAGCAAGGTTAGAGTTACACTCTCGTAACTTTTCTCCGGATTCGGTCATCTATACTGACACACACCGTCATTCCGAGATTGTGGGGAGCGAAACGAAATGGCCAAGGCAACATTTGCAGCGGGATGCTTCTGGGGCGTGGAGGCCACGTTCCGGCAGATCCCCGGCGTGACTGCTACCCGGGTTGGCTATACCGGAGGAACCACCGAGGGTCCTACGTACAAAGAGGTTTGCACCGACCGCACCGGCCACGCCGAAGCTGTCGAAGTCGACTTCGACCCTGCCCAGGTGAAGTACGCCGACCTGCTCCAGGTCTTTTGGGAGAACCACGATCCCACGCAACTGAATCGCCAGGGCCCCGACTGGGGCACGCAGTACCGATCCGCGATCTTCTATCATTCGCCCGAGCAGGCTGCGGAAGCCAAGGCTTCGAAAGAAGCGCTGGAACGGGCGCACCGCTATTCCAAGCCAATCGTGACCCAAATCGTCCCGGCCGTGGCGTTTTACGCGGCGGAAGATTATCACCAGCAATATCTGGAGAAGCGCGGCTTGGCCAGTTGCCATATCAAGGCGTGACCGCGAAAGCTGCCGGTGCGGACGGGATTGGTTCAGGTCTCCGGTGCAGTTGCGACCGCAACCGGCTGTCGGGCCCGAAAGAAAAAAAGCAGGACGAAGCCTCCTGCATAGAACAGCAGGCTTTGCTGCCATTGACTCCCACGGAAGCGCAGGATCAGCCCAAACAGCGCCAGGGCCTCGCATAACGCGTAGGTCACAACGTAACCGGTCTTCCAATGGTTCAGGCTGAGCGAATCCTCGGGATGAGTTGCCAGGCTGGCTGCGGCCTGCTGCACCAGGGTCCGGCGTACTACGAAGATTGTGCCGACGATGCCCACGGCCAGGCTGCTGAAGATATAGCTCAGAGTTGGATCCACTCGCCCCACCCGCGGGCCCACAAATTCTCCCAGAGCCGCGTAGAGAAGAATGCTGACCAGCAGCGACCACTGCACCGCCCGCAGTGTCTTCAGAGCTTGCGTCATGCGATCGACATAGAGACTTGGATTTGGGGGGATTGCAAAAAGAAATTCTACGTCTGAAATCCCCTGTGGAGCACATTTTTCTCGCCGTGGCGTTTTCAATGCTGATGAGGGCCTCCCGGGCGCACGCGGAAGAAGATCTGGAATGAAACCGGGCGATTCCCATAGGCCGCGTTGAGCGCTGCCGGCTTGGAATAGACCGTGATGTCCCCGCCGAAGGCAAGCTGCCACGCGTTTCTGTGCGCGAGATCCCGCAGCCCGCCGAACGTGAATCCGCCAATGCGATAGGCCGGATGCGTCGACGCTTCGGGGAATAGCTCATCTTTGTCGACTAGTTCGAGTCGAGAAAAGACAGAATTCCGGGTTTGAAAGTCCAAGGTTGATTCCAGCAGGTAGCTGTTCAGGTGGCTGTCGGTCGCCAGCTTGTGCACGCGTCCCCACACGAACGTCGACGCCCAGTCGCCGTGCTCCATGGGCCGGTTATATTCCACCGATGCCGTTTCCCGCCATTGGCTGCCGGGCTCCAGCGCTTCCGGGTGGTCGAGGCGGCCGATGCTGTATTGCGCAGCCCAGTTCCGCGCCGGGGCCACAAACGCCCGGGCCGACCACGATGTGAGGGGTGCCAGCTGGATGCTCCAGCGCTCCTCATCCGGCTCATGCCCGTTGAACGCGGATGCTTCCAGCTTGAAGCGGTCCAGGATGAATCCCGTGGTCACGACACCAAAACTGGTGTGTGTGGAATCCTGCAAATGATGGCTAAGCGGCGCCAGCGGCAGATCCGCCGCCGAGGCTCGATGCAGGTAGGTGACCGGTCCGAGCGCGGGCTCCGCTGATGGACCACCGTAGAGTTCCCAGGTCACATTCTTCGTAAGCGGCCGGGTGTAATACGCCGCCAGCTCGGCAAACACATTGTGCGGATGCTGATGATCCACCAGCGGCTGGCCGTGATACGTCTCTCCGGTCTGAAACAACTCCGGGAAGCCGGGGTGCGGGGAGGTCAGCGATTCTGCGGAGAACATCTCGCGAAACAGGATAGTCCCGCCGCCCCACCGATGCTGTTCCATGAGCATTCCCCAGTTGACGGACTCGGCTTTGCCCCCGCCGCGCGGGCCGCCCTGCTGGTTGTAGTCGGCGAAGATCGCGCCGTGCGCCATCCACTCCCAGCCGCCGCTCATCCACATCCACGCGTACGACGGAACCGATGCCGGCTGCCAACTCGTTCCCGAAGCGTCGTGCAGGGATGGCAGTTGGGAGGGTTGCATTTCCATCTTCATGCCGGCCATGGATGGGCCGGCTTTCTGTCCGGCTGGCATTGGAGGTTCATTCGTCTGCGATGCAACAGAACCGCTTGCCTGCCCTGGCGCCGCTGGGAGGGCCAGCAGAAATAACAAAGACGCAGCGTAGATGCTCGCTTTCACAAAGGTCCTCATTGCGAATCGCTGAGAATGGATCAGTTTGAGGGACACGCACACAGGTGCCCGAAGCAAGATTCACAACCTGGATCTAGACGCGCAGAGGAGTCGCAGCAGGTGGAGTTTCTGATCGATGATCCAATCGCTGGGAGCCGTTCGTAGAGGTGGATATGGCGGGGCCCTCGCGCTGGAGGACGACCGGTAACAATGCAACGCAATGCCGATCTGGCGAGAATGCGGCGACCGGCAGGGCATGGTGATGCCCGATCACGCAACATCGATAATCATGCGGGGGCGATGCTGGAGATTGCGGCACCGCGTGACAGGGATGAATGAGTGCGGGCTGATCTCCGGACATAGCCAGCGCCCGCGCGCCCGGCAGAGTCGCCGCCATGGTGACCAACAGAATCCAGGCGAGAATGCGGGACTGGCGCGTCATGCGGCTAGGTTCCAGTAATCTTCAGGCGGATTTCTTCCGGCAGGCGCTGGCGGATTTCTTCCGGCAGATGATCGTGAACCCGTCGCGCCCCTTCTTTTGCCGCATCCAGCACGGTGACCGGAGCCGGTGTCGCCACCGCGACTCCCAGCCAGATCAGCGCCGAAAGCGCGAAGCCGGCCAACGCAAAGATCTCGAGCCAGAAGGCGTGACGAGGTCCAAAATGGCGGATCACTCCAAAAGCGAGCAGGAAAACTCCGGCTGAAACCGAGGCCAGGGCGATCAATCCCACGTCGATGAAGCGGTGGAGTTGCTGGCGGCCGCGGCAGTGTTCGCAGGCAGCAAAGTGGTTTTCGTAGTCGCCGCGCATCTCCGGCGCGAGGCCGGAAATGTCGTACCGCCAGCCCGCCAGGATTTTTCCAACAATCGGATCAACGCACTGCTGACTCATGGGGGTAGGAGCAAACGAACCGGGCCTCAACCGGGACGCGATGCCTACAGATTGATCGGCGTCAACGCCTCAGTTTGCGACGCCAAAAGCACGCGGTTTTGAAACAAACCGCCGCGCGTCGACAATGCCTTCTCCGCCTCTCTCCGGGCTATTTCCGGATGATTGTTCTGCTCTGAGAGATGCGCCAGCACTACAAACGTTGCACTATTATCATAGTCGTTAAGGAAGAAATCTGCGAGGGCTTCGTTCGACAGGTGCCCGACCCGGCTCATGACCCTCTGCTTGACCGACCACGGATACGGCCCCAGGCGCAGCATTTCCAGGTCGTGGTTCGACTCCATGACCAGCACGTCGCAGCCCCGCAGGTGATCGCGTACGCTGACCGGCAGATATCCCAGGTCGGTGGCAATGCCGATCTTGACGCCCTCGGCGCGGAATGTGAACCCCACGGGATCGGCTGCATCGTGAGGAATGGTGAACGGGCGGACCGCAATGTCCCCGACCTGAAAGCTATACCCGGACTCGAAGCGCTCCAGCCTCTCGAGTTGCGGACGTTCGCCCTTCTCATCCCGCATCGCTCTTGACCATGCCTGATGCGTCCCGCCAGTCATATATACCGGGATGCGCAGCTTGCGCGCCAGGGTTGCCAGCCCGTAAATATGATCGGAATGCTCGTGTGTAATCAGGATAGCTGAAAGCGAATGTGGATCATCGCCCAGCGATTTCATGCGCTTGCAGGTTTCGCGGCAGGAAATCCCGGCGTCGACCAGAATCCGGGTACGGGTGCTGGCGACAATGGCGCAATTCCCACGGCTCCCCGAGGCCAGCATCGAGACAGACACACCCATACTCGCAGCATACGCGCCCGGCCTGTGGAACCGGGAGTAACTATATGGTTAGCCGATACCCCGGTGCGGACCCTGCCTCCCGTTTTCCATCCAGCGTTTCCTTGGTCGCCGTCGGTCCGCGGCTTACTTGCCTTCCCTGAGGTTGTCGACCACGCTTCGCAGAAACGATCCGCCATAGGCGCCTGCAATCCCCGGGAAGAATACCAGGAACGATGCGTAGATCTGCGCCCGCGTCGGTTTCAGGGTGAGCAAAAGGTAGGCGCCGAGTTCGGTCAGCGGAACGAAAATCCCCACGGCGACCACCCATCGCCACGCCCAGCGCCGGCGCAGCACGCCGAGAAGCATGCAGGTGGCTACCATCAGCAGCGCCGTAAACAGCAGGTCGTCGACGACCACATCGGCCCACCCAATCCCGATCCCGAACAGGAACGCCAGCCCGTACACCCAAACGTCCCTGAGATGCTGCCCATGGTTCATCGTTCCAGCCGCAGTCCTGATCCCCGACCCCTAGTATTTGTAGAATCCTCTTCCGCTCTTTCGCCCTAGCCAGCCCGCATCCACCATCTTAATCAGCAACGGGCATGGCCGGTACTTGGGATCGCCCATCCCGCTGTGCAGCACGCGCATGATGTCGAGGCAGACGTCGAGCCCGATGAAATCCGCCAGCGTCAGCGGGCCCATCGGATGTGCCATGCCCAGCTTGAAGACTTCATCCACGGCTTCGGGCGTTGCCACGCCTTCCATCACCGCGTACATGGCCTCGTTGAGCAGCGGCATCAGCACCCGGTTCGAGACAAATCCGGGGGCGTCGTTCACTTCTACTGGCGTTTTCTCCAGTTTCACCGACAGATCGCGTACCGTCGCAAGGGTCTCCGGCGATGTCGCCAATCCCCGGATCACCTCCACCAGCTTCATCACCGGCACCGGATTGAAGAAATGCATCCCGATAACTTTGTCGGCGCGCTTGGTTTGCGCCGCGAGTTTGGTGATCGAAATCGAAGACGTGTTCGAGGCCAGGATGACTGCCGGCTGCGTGATTCGTTCCAGATCGCGGAAGATCTCTGTTTTGATTTCGAATTTCTCCGTCGCCGCCTCAATCACAAAATCGCAGTCCGCCAGCTTGCCGCGATCGGTGACGGGATGAATCCGCGCCAGCGCAGCTTGCTTATCCGCGGCCAGAATCTTGTTCTTCGCCACCTCGCGATCGAGATTCCTGGTGATCGTTTCCAGCGCGCGATCCAGAAAACGCTGCTCGACGTCGCACAAAACTACGTCGTATCCCGACCGGGCAAACACATGCGCGATGCCATTCCCCATCGTCCCCGCGCCCACCACTCCGACTCGTTGAAAGTTCATAAGTTGTGCCTCGATCAAAACGTTCGAGTCTATCACCGGCCTCATGGTGCGGGCATTCCAGCCGCAGAAACCCCGCTATCGCCCGAACCTTTAGCCGCGCCGAAAGTGGGCCGCGCCTTTTGAAAACACGAAGAAACGGTTTTTTCCACAGCCCGCAAGAGGGCGAGGAATCGGGGAGCAGTCCACCAGAACCTCACGCTGGAGATCGCTCGCACCGTTTCGAACCATGGCGCTGAGGCCGTCTGCAATTTTGAGCCAGTCCCGGAAATCCCGGCTGCCCGATCCTGCACCCATGCTGGGGAAATTGCCGGGTCCAATTCCGGGGCCGGCCGTGGCGCGGAGTGATGCCTCTCCGGTTCCCATACTCGCGACAAGGCTGTTCGGGCTAAAATTCCATCGGGACGTTCTGCAGCTGCGGTCCAGCCTGGAGGTTACCATGCGTAAACTCCTCCCTGTGGTTCCGATCCTCCTCTTGGCAGCGTACGCCATCGCGCTCCTGTCTTGTGGAAGCAGCAGCAATAAGTTGCAGTCTGTTACCATAACCCCGGCGACGGCAGACGCCAGGAACTATCCCAACGGCCAGGTGCAGTTCACGGCGACCGGTACTTATTCCAACGGCCGCCAGGTCAAACCTCTCACGGCGTTGTGGTCGCCCGGGCCTCCCTGGACCATCCAGCCTTTCGTGATTGTGGTGGACAACAACGGCCTCGCATCTTGCGGTAGCGTGCCCGCGGGCACCTACCAAATCTGGGCGGGTGCTCCGAGCGATCCCAACACTCCGGTTTCGTCGATGAAGCAAGGTACACCGTCGGTCAGCGGAACCGCCCAGCTAACCTGCCCGTAGGCGCCGGTTTGCCGAAAGGTGCGGTTCGCCCCAATCCCAGCGATAGCTGTGCCCGGGCGGCGGGCCTCTTTATGCGATAGCATGAGCTTTCGTTGTGTTCGGGAGGCCGCAAAATACTCATGCCCATCAAGACCATTATCGAACCCTTCCGCATCAAGAGCGTTGAACCCATCCGCTGGACCACTCGCCGCGAGCGCGAGCAACTGCTGGCCGCCGCCTGCTACAACCTGTTTCTTCTCCCTGCCGACGATGTCTTGATCGACTTGCTCACCGACTCCGGCACCGGCGCAATGTCCACGCATCAGTGGGCCGCGGTGATGGAAGGTGACGAGAGCTACGCCGGCAGCCGCAGCTTCGACCGCTTCAAATCCTCCATCCAGGAGATCTTCGGCTACAAGCACGTCATCCCTACCCACCAGGGACGCGCTGCCGAGCGCATCCTGTTCGGCGTCACCTGCAAGAAGGGCGATGTAGTTCCGAACAACACCCACTTCGATACCACCCGGGCCAACGTCGAGTTCGTGGGCGCCGAAGCCGTTGATCTGGTGATCGAGGAAGGGAAGCATCCCGCGTCGACGCATCCTTTCAAAGGCAATATGGACGTTGACGCCCTCGAAGTTCTCATCGCCCGCGTCGGGCGCGAGCGCGTCCCTCTGGTCATGCTCACCGTTACCAACAACTCCGGCGGCGGCCAGCCCGTCTCCATGGAAAACGTCCGCCGGGTTGGCGCCGTCTGCAAGCGCCACAAGATTCCGCTCTACTTCGACGCCTGCCGCTTCGCTGAGAACGGCTGGTTCATCAAGCTGCGCGAAAAGGGATACGAATCCAAAACGCCCAAACAGATCGCGCAGGAGATGTTCCGCTACGGCGACGGATGCACCATGTCGGCGAAGAAAGACGGCATGGCCAACATCGGCGGATTTCTTTGCACCAACGATGATTTGCTGGCCCAGCAGGAGAAGGATCTGTTGATTCTGACCGAGGGCTATCCCACTTATGGCGGCCTCGCCGGACGCGACCTTGAAGCCATCGCCGTCGGCGTGCAGGAGGCGCTCGAAGAAGACTATCTGCGATACCGTATCGCCTCGACTGCCTATCTTGGCAATCACATCGCAAGCCAGGGAGTTCCGATCGTCCAGCCGCCGGGCGGACACGCCATCTATCTCGACGCACGCGCCTTTCTTCCGCACATTCCGGCGGATCAGTTTCCCGGCGTGGCGCTGGCCTGCGAACTTTATCTCGAAGGCGGTATCCGCAGTGTAGAAATCGGCACCCTGATGTTTGCGGGCGCAGCCAAAATGGATCTTGTCCGCCTCGCCATTCCCCGCCGCGTCTACACTCAAAGCCACATCGACTACGTCGTCGAGGTGATCCTGGAAGTCTGGAAGAATCGCGAGAAGGTTTCCGGGATGAAGCTGACCTACGAAGCGCCGTTCCTGCGGCACTTCACTGCGCATTTGGAACCGGTCAGGGTTCCGGTGGAAACGCACCTATAGGACCGCACCTCTTGCGCTCCGGTCCGGGGTGTAAACTAATCGAAGTCTCATACGCCATCGATTGATCTCGAAAGGAAATTCTCCCATGGCAACGTTAGAAGCCCCCGTCGGGCCTGCGCGCCCGAAGCTGCATTCCGGTCCATTCGTCACCGAGCCGTTTTTCGACTTCCGCAATGAAGACAACGCCCGGCGCATGCGTTCCGCCATCGCCAAGGTGCGCAGCCAACTCGGCCGTGAATATGACCTCATCATCGGCGGCAAGCGCGTCAAGACGACCGACAAGATTAAGTCGCTGAACCCGGCCAAGCCGTCCGAGATCGTCGGCATTCATCAGAAGGCAGGCAAGGAGCACGTCGAGCCGGCTATGCAGGCCGCTCTCAAGGCCTTTAATTCCTGGAGCCGTACTTCGGTGGAAGAGCGCTCCGGACTGGTGTTCCGGGTTGGCGACCTGTTGCGCTCGCGCAAGATGGAGTTCATGGCGTGGCTGGTGTTCGAAGTATCGAAGAACTGGGCCGAGGCCGACGCCGACATCTCGGAGACTCTCGACTTCTGCGAGTTCTATGCTCGCGAAGCCCTGCGTCTGGCCCAGGCGAAAGCGCCGATCCAGTTGCCGGGAGAGCACGACTCGCTGTTCTACGTTTCGCTGGGCGTCGGCGCGGTGATTCCGCCGTGGAATTTCCCCTGCGCCATCATGGCCGGCATGACCCTGGCCTCGATCGTCAACGGGAATACGGTGATCCTGAAGCCTTCGAGCGACTCGCCCACCATCGCGGCGAAGTTTGTCGAACTTCTCGAAGAAGCCGGAATGCCCGAGGGCGTAGTGAACTTCTGCCCCGGTGCCGGAGCCACCTTCGGCGACGCGGTTGTGGCGCATCCCAAGACGCGCTATATCGCCTTCACCGGATCGCGCGAGGTCGGCCTGCATATCAATCATGTTGCCGCGACCCAGGCTCCCGGACAACTCTGGATCAAGCGCACCATCCTCGAGATGGGAGGCAAAGATGCCATCATCGTCGACGCTGACGCGGACATCGACGCGGCCGTCGAAGGCGTCGCCCAGGCCGCTTTCGGATTTCAGGGGCAGAAGTGTTCCGCCTGTTCGCGCGCCATCGTCGACGAGCGCGTCTATGACAAGTTCCTCGAACAGCTGAAGGCGCGCGTCGAACAGATCAAGGTCGGAGATCCGGCGGAGAACGCCAATATGGCCGCGGTGATTAACGAGGGCTCGATGAAAACAATCCTGGGTTACATCGAGCAGGGCAAGAAAGACGGGCGCCTCATCACCGGCGGTGGGCGCGACGCCGAAGCGGGTGAGGGCTATTTCATCCAGCCCACGGTCATCGCCGATATCCCGCCGAAATCAAAGCTGGAGCAGGAAGAAATCTTTGGGCCGGTGCTGGCGGTCATCAAGGCGCGCGGTTTCGACCATGCGCTTGAAATCGCCAACGACACCGAGTTTGGCCTGACCGGCGCCGTCTATACCAGTTCGCGCGACAAGATCGACCGCGCCGTCCAGGAGTTCCACGTCGGCAACCTGTACATCAACCGCAAGTGTACCGGCGCGATGGTCGGAGCGCATCCCTTCGGCGGATTCAATATGTCGGGGACGGATTCAAAATCCGGCGGACCGGATTATCTCTATCTGTTCACCCAGGCGAAATCCGTGGGAGAAAAGATCGTCTAGCCAAACGCGGCGCGAAGCTCAGCAGCCTCGCGGCGGACCCGGCCGACCGGCAGCCGGGTTCCGCTCCAGAAAAGCGTCGCGCTGATGCCAATAAGGATAGATGGGAGCCGGATCGCTTGCCTGATCGAGCGTGGCGATCTGCTGCGGAGAGAGATTCCATCCCTCGGCATTCAGGTTCTGCCGCAGCTGTTCCTCGTTGCGTGCGCCCATGATGACAGTGGCAACCGTGGGCCGCTGCAGCAGCCAGTTGAGTGCGACTTGCGGCACCGTCTTCTCGCACTCCTGCGCGACTTCCACAAGGGCGTCGACTACCTTGTACAGGTATTCGTCCGCCATTTGCGGTCCTTTGTCGCCCGTCTTATGCAGCCGGCTCACTTCGGGCAGAGGTTGTCCGCGCCGGATCTTCCCCGTTAGCCGTCCCCATCCCAGCGGACTCCAGATCAGCGCCCCGACTCCCTGATCTTCGGCCAGCGGCATGAGTTCCCACTCGTACTCGCGGCCGATCAGGGAATAGTAAACCTGGTGGCCGACGTAGCGGGCCCAGCCATAGCGGTCGGAGACCGCCAGTGATTTCATCAGATGCCAGCCGGAGAAGTTCGAACACGCGATGTAGCGCACCTTCCCGCTCTTCACCAGCGTGTCAAGCGTGCTCAAGACTTCCTCGACCGGGGTGAGAGCATCGAAGCCGTGCAGATGGTAAATGTCGATGTAGTCGGTGCCGAGCCGTCGCAAGCTGGCTTCACAGGCCGGGACCAGGTGATGCCGCGAGGATCCCACATCGTTCGGATCGCTCGCCGCGCTCATGCGGAACGTGGCTTTCGTCGAGATCAGACACTGGTCGCGGCGGCCGGCAATGGCTTTGCCAAGAATCGTCTCCGAATGTCCGTCGGAGTACACGTCGGCGGTGTCGAAGAGGTTGACGCCGGCCTCCAGGCAGATATCGACGAGGCGAGTCGCCTCCTCCGCATCGGTGGCGCCCCACGCGCGGAAGAAATCGTTACTTCCGCCGAATGTCCCTGTGCCATAGCTGAGCGCCGGCACCTTCAGTCCTGACTTACCAAGTTGTCGGAATTGCATGGCAAGTAGATGCTCATGGATTGCCGGGTGATTCGTCAATTCCGTGAAGAGGGTAGACGGCCTCGTGTTTTCAATCAAAAAGGCCGCCCGTAGGCGGCCTGGTGGAAAACCTGAAAGCTTACGGCGAAACGCCCGCCGGCGGCTGTGCCGGCGTTCCGGCCGCGGTAGCCGCGGCCGCTTCGTTCAGGATTCGGTGGTGGATCGTGAACAGCGCCAACTCCAACCGGTCCGACACGCCGATCTTGTCATAGACATTGCGCAGGTAGTTCTTGATGACCTGCTCGGTGGTGCCGAGCTGCGAAGCGATTTCCTTGTTCTTGTAGCCCTGCACAATCAACGCGACGATGCGGAGTTCCTTGGCGGTGAGACGGTCGCGCACGCGCAATCCGACCATGTCATTCTCGGTGAGTTCGCTGGGAACGGCGACGTCTTGCACCCAGGTTTCGCCGCGGGCTACCTTGCGCACGCAATCCACCAGCGCCGCGCTGGTGACATTGCGATAGACCACGCCGTGGGCGCCATTGGTCATGTGACGCTGCGCGCTCTCGCCGGTGTCGGCCAGCACGATGACCCGAGTCTTGGCCTTGTTCGCCGCCTGAATAATGGCGGCGAAGTCGCTGTGAAATCCTGCCGCCACGACCAGCACCGCTGCCCGGAACTTGTCGAGCGCCATGAACATCTGCTCCGGCGTTTGCGCCTGGGCGACGATGCGCATCTCATCTTCGACGGCAAGCACCTTGGCGATCCCCGCCCGGAAGATAGCCTGGTTATCGGCCAGAATCAGTTTGAGCATTTTTTCGCGCTCCCAAAAGTCTTAAGAGTTCCGCACGAACTCGTACGAGTCGATGACGCAGGCGACACCACGTCCTTCGCTGCCCGTTTCGTCGGTACGCACGACCCGTCCTTTGCACTGAATAGTGACGTCTTCCTGGCCGCCCGTCATCTCCGGCGGCAGGGTAATTTCGAATTCCACGGGGGATCCGATCTCCAGCGAGGCATCGGCACGGATGTACACGCCCGCCGCACTGAGATTTCCCGTCACTCCGTTGGCGTCTCCGCCAGTCTCGCCTTTATGAATTTTGATCGGCAATTCCAGCGGAAACCTTTTTCCGGTCCGCGCTTCTTCAGCCACAGAGCCTCCTCTATGCTGGCCTGATCTCGGTCTCGCGTCTGTCCATGAGGCCATCGTCGTCAAACCCAGCTCCGGGCGGGCCTAAGAGCCCGCATGTGTGCTTACGGGCGGTTATATCACGGAAAGTTACCCATGTAAAAGCCTGATATCCCGTTAGTTACCTCTGGCCGCGAGACTCCAGCGAGCCTCGCCCCAGAATACTTAGATCGATCCGGCACTGATTCCTGCAGCCTTCGGTCGAACCGCCGTTTCAATGGCAATTCCGAGCTCGGGCGCGATGGCCGCCGCGATCCGAAGATCATCCGCCGTGAATGCATCCTGCTCGGCGCGATAGAAAGCCAACACGGCAGCAACTCCAGATTTTTTTTCGATGGGCACGGCCAACGCCGACCTCAACGTACTGTACTTGGTTGGATCGTTCAGGTAGCCGGGTTCGACCGACGGATTTCCATTCATGATCGCTTTGTGATTCTGGGCTACCCACCCGGAGAGCCCTTCGCCAAGAGGGATTCTCAACGAGGAAAACAGGCGGTAGTTTTCTCCGCTGACAAACTCGGGAACAAGCGTGCCGTTCCTGATGGCATATACCGCCATCGACGCAAAGGGCACGAGCGGTCGAATCCTCGCGGAGAGCAAAGCCGCAATGTCTTCGACGGTCATAGCGGCACTGCGAACACTCAGTTGGCTAATCTCGCGGCTCCGCGCCTGCGCTTGGGCAACAAGCGTCTCGACGTTCCGCGTCCCGTAGAAGGCTTTAGGAGCGGGCGCGGCTGTCTCGGCAAAGCCGGCCGCCGGGGCCAGACCACGTTCCACCTTGATGTCAGTCGAGAGCTTGGGCGGACCCTGCAACGGCTCGGCATTGGCCAGCTTCTCAAGTTCGATGTAGCGCCGGTGCAAGATCGCGACGACTTTCGGATCAAAACTCGTACCTGCTTCCGACACCACCTTAGCCATAGCCTCATCGAGCGGAAGCGCCTTACGGTACTGGCGGTCGGAGGCGAGAGCGTCAAGGCAATCGACGGCCGCGAGGATGCGGGCTCCGATCGGAATCTCCTCGCCCGACAGCCCGTTGGGATAGCCGCTGCCATCCCATTTCTCGTGATGGGCGCGGACGATCGGCGCTACCGGATAAGGAAAGTTGACCTGCTCCAGAATCTCCGCGCCGACGATGGGATGGATTTTCATCTTATCGAATTCTTCCGGAGTCAGTTTGCCGGGCTTCGAGATGATGTGCTCCGGGACGGCAAGCTTGCCGATATCGTGCAGAACCGATGCTGCTTTGAGCGCTTCGGTCTCGTCCTCACTCAGGCCGAGGTCCTTCGCCAGTTCCATGGCGTACACTCGCACGCGCTGCAGATGCTCGCCGGTGGTCTGATCTTTAGCCTCGATGGCGAGGGCGAGTGCCTCGATCGTGCGCAGGTGCAAAATCGAGACCTGCTCAGCGTGTTTTTTCTCCGTCTCCAGCTTGCCAAGGTACAGCCGGTACGAGCGGTACATCAGATAAATGGGCGGCAACACCAGCAGGGACGACTGCCAGCCGATCACTCGATTGAGGAAATGAACCAGCCCCGCCGCTGCCGCTCCGACCATGTAATAGGGGAATGACCAAAGGTAGCTCCGCGTCCAAACCCGCGGGATGGACTTTTCTTCCGTCAGCCCGATGATGGTCGACATGGCTGCCGTGTTGCAGCCAAATTGTGTAATCGCCGCTACCAGCGACGCCAGCGGTCCCGGCCCATGAAGAACATGTTTCTCGACGAGGGTGTAAGCCGTATACGCGATCGCGCTGGAAAGCGTAAGCTGCGCCCAGTTGAAGGCCAGCTGCACGATCTTGACCTGCCGAGCCGGCTTCCAATATGCCTGACCGACCGTGCTTGCCAGCACGATCAACAGGGTTTCGGGCAGGCTGAGTTCAAGAATCCCCAGCAGGGTGAACAGGAAATTGACGGACAGCGTTCCATCGATGCCCGGCAGGGTGATCTTGAGGGATGACGCCAGCAGGGCGGCGATCAGGTAACAGGCGAACTTAAGCGGATCCGACGACTGCCAGTGGGACAGGGAGAGCCCGAAGCAGAGACACGCCGCCAGCGTGATTCCGGCTATGTAGACGCGCGTGCCGACTGAACGTCCCCAGGACATGACAAGTGCTTAAATTTTCAACGATCTGCGAGCACCCTGTCCGCCCAAAAAGGGACCGGATGGTTACTATCGTTTCCTCCAAGGAAATCATCGATTTGCAACCATTCGAGTAATTCCGGTCAGGTTCTTGCGCCCCCTTGTCCCGCGACAACTTGTCCCGAAGCTGAGCCAGTGGGACAAAGTGTCCGTTGCGTTTCTCATCGATTCTCGCTAAGCCATTGATAAGCAAAGACGATCGCATCGCGAGTTTGGAATCGGAGCTGCACTTGTTCTAGTCACTTGCGGTGGGTTACGCGCCTGTGGGCGCCAAAGGGTGGGGGACCAATGAAGAAGTGGTTGATCGCGTTTGTGCTTGCCTCGGTGACGCTGGCTTCGGCAGCGCCAGCCGCGAACCCGAAGCTTTCTCCAGATCTGCTGCAGTCGACCGGGTCCACGGTGCAGGTCATCGTGCAATACAACAAGGCGCCGGGCTTGCTCGATCTGCAACTGCTGTCGACCCTGGGCTCAATCCTGAACTCGCTTCCGCTGGTCAACGCTCTTGTGGCCGACCTGCCGCTTTCGAAAGTGCTCTCGCTGGCGAATCAGTCGAACGTGAAGTACATCAGCCTTGATCGTCCTCTGGCGCCAACTCTGAGCAACGCGGCCCCGGCGGTGAATGCCTTCGCCGCCTGGCAGTCGGGCTACACCGGATCGGGCGTCGGGGTCGCGCTCATCGACAGTGGCGTCAGCAGCCACCCCGACTTGAATGGAGGCTTCCTGGGATTGCCTCGCGTGGTTTGGAGCCAGAGCTTTGTCCCGGGAACCCTGAGCGCCAACGATCAACACGGACACGGAACGCATATCGCCGGCCTGATCGCGGGGAACGGGCATAACTCCACCGGTCCGAATTACACGCGTACATTCCAAGGGATCGCCCCGCAGGCCAGCCTGGTCAACCTTCGCGTTCTCGACCAGAATGGCGAGGGCAGCGATAGTGCCGTCATTGCCGCCATCAACACCGCGATTACGCTCAAGCCACTGTTCAACATTCGTGTGATCAACCTCTCGCTGGGACGCGCGGTCTACGAAACTTACACTCTCGATCCGCTGTGCCAGGCAGTCGAGGCTGCGTGGAAGAACGGGATCGTGGTCGTAGTAGCGGCGGGAAATAACGGACGCTTTCAGGCGACCGATGGCTATGCCACGATCACTGCGCCGGGCAACGATCCTTACGTGATCACCGTGGGCGCGATGAAGCCGATGGGAACGCCCACGCGCGTTGACGATCTGATTGCCAGTTACAGTTCGAAGGGGCCAACCGCGATCGATGCCATTGCCAAACCTGACATCGTTGCTCCGGGCAACCTGCTGGTTTCGCTGGAGGCGCCGAACTCCACGCTCTACGGGGAGTATCCCGGCAACCGTGTTCCTTACAGCTTCTACATGAACGGAGGCAGCACCGCCTCGTCGTCGAGCTACTTCACGCTGAGCGGGACCAGCATGGCCGCGGGCGTGGTCAGCGGCGTCGTTGCCGACCTGCTGCAGAAGAGCCCGAACCTGACTCCGGACCAGGTCAAGGCACGGCTGATGAAGACGGCGTGGAAATCATTCCCGGCATTCAGCAGCACGACCGATCCGACGAGCGGCATTACTTATACCGACCAATACGATGTATTCACCATTGGCGCAGGATATGTCGACGTCGAGGCAGCGTTGAGCAACTCTGACCTGGCGAAGGGCACGGCGATGTCGCCGGTCGCGACCTTCAATGGGAACTCGAACACAGTTGCGTTGAATGCCGATCCTTCTTCGATCTGGAACACTTCTTCGACGTGGTCCTATGGCACGGTATGGGGCACTTCGCAGTTCGCGACTGGCACGAATTCGGCGGCGCTGGGAGGAGGCACTTCATCCAGCAACGCTCTCTGGGGAAGCAACGCCATGTGGGGAAGTAATGCCATGTGGGGAAGCAACGCGATGTGGGGAAGCAACGCCATGTGGGGTAGCAACGCCATGTGGGGTAGCAACGCCATGTGGGGTAGCAGTTTCCCTGGTGGCGAACAATAACCCGAAAACGAAATCTGGAAAGAGGGCCGCACGTACGCGGCCCTTTTTCTTTTTGAGGCGTGTATTAGCTCTGAGGGCTAGACGTCCCGGAGCCGGGAACCACTCTCCGCAGAGCCTCGCGAAGTTCGTCCGGATGAAAGCCGAACGGCCCAGGCTTGCTCTTGTAGGCCACTGATCCATTCCGGTCGATGAGGTAGAGGCGGTCGGGCCACGCTGTATAGGCGGCCTCGGTCGAGTTCCCAAACTCGTCGATCACGGCGGGAATCTCGATCCCTAGTTTTCGCACGCAGGTGCCCGCCAGCGAAGAGCGCTCATCTTCAGTCCGCGGACTGGCAAATACAACCTTATCTTTGACGTTACTCTGCATCTGCCAGACGTCGCTGGGATGCGCCTCGGTGATGTACACAACCAGGAAGCTCACGCGATCCCGGTATTCCTCGTAGAGCTTGTTGAGGGCGGGCACCTCCCGCCGAAACGGCGGTCAAGTGTAGCTGCCAAAAACAAGTACGACCGGTTTTGCCTGTGCGGTCAGCTCCGACATCCGGACCTGACTGGTCTTGTCGATTGTGCTGAGCCGGAAGTCGGGAGCATGATCGCCGACGGCGAGCGTGCCGGCGCGAGCGCGCAGCCAGAGCGTTTCGAAGGGAAGGACGAGGAAGGCCGCCGGCTGCGGAATCTTCATCATGACGCGGCCAAATTCCTCTGGCGGCCGCCGCATCACGCGGTAGAGCATGGCACTCGCTCCGAGCCAGAGCGCCGCGATCACGCAGATCGATACTATGGCTGCAGTCATTGCAGCCTTGGATGGCTTCTTCAAGTGATTTCCGAGCGAACCCCGATTGAAAGGCGGCCTGATTATAGGCAGGCGCGAAACAAGATCAAATAATGTGAAAGTAGTATGCGAGAGATTAGGTTTCGGAGGGCTAACCTCTCAGCGGAACCGTCGTCCTGAGGACTCGACTGTTCTCTGTGGGATTGTCCTCTAGAAGGCGCCGCCGCCTCCTCCGCCAAACCCTCCGCCGGAAAAACCGCCACCGCCGCCGAAGCCGCCTCCGCTCCAGCCGGAGCCAGTCGAACTGGCGCGGGGAGCCGAGACGAAGGTTTGGTGCATATCGGTGGCCATGCTGCTCATCGAATTGGAGAAGAAGATCGGATTGAAGGGCATGCCCGGAACATACCCGCCGGGAGCGACATACCAGCTGGGAGGATCCTTGACGATCCCGGCGAAGGCCTGCGCCCAGTGATGCTCGACGCCGAGCGCCATCGCATACGGCAGAAACTTCTCGAATGTCGTCGGAGGCATGACCTTAAGCCGGTCGGCATCAACGCGGTTCATGAACTCCTGGAACCCGAGAATTGCAACGCGGGTGCGTGCCCCCTTGACCGTCTTGGCCGTCATGACGCGCGCGAAGAGCCACCAGATCCCCGCTGAGATGAGGCCGGAGCCAATCAGAAGCGGAACCGAACTGAAGAAGTTCTCCCACCCCAGGTACTGCAGGATGGCAAACGGAATCAGAATGCCAATAGCGGCGGCAATACTGTAACCATTGGCCGATTCGGGGTCGAGCAGGTAGAGTCCCTTGTTTCGAAGCGCCGACATAATATCCTGGCGAATGACGGGCACGGCGGTATAGAAGCGGTTCTTGAGGCTGGATAGGCGCGTTTCACTTCCCCCCGCAAACACGTTTTCGAGCATCACGCGCTCGTGGGGCGCCAGACTCGAATCATTCCACTGAGCCTGCGGCTTGAGGAGATGAAACACGTAGTCCTTGTGGGTGAAGAGGAGGCCTTTGTCCGCGACCTCTTCGATCTTGATATATCCGCGCACAGCCAGGTCAATCATCGTCGAGGTGATGTCGCGCGGATGAATTGTGTCGTCGAGCAACGTGCCCGCCTCGGCGGGAGATATGCCGGCGGGAGGCTCATACATCGGCGCCACCGACACGCCCGCATCGGGATCGCGCCCTTTGTACCACCAGAGCACAAACATCACCGTGAGCGTGACCAGGGGAAGAAAGACGATCGGATTGCCGCCGATGAACCAGAAGAAACGGGTGATGGGCCAGGGTTCGGTCAGTATTCCTTTCGGGATGTAGACATCGATGGTCAGCCCGCCCCGCATGGGAAGCGGATTGTTGGTTTCGAACTGCGCTTCGGCTCCTTCAACCTTGGCAGTCGCGTCGCGTTCGGTCGAGCCGTAGACTCCGGTGAAGGCTTGCGCGCGCAGCGCGCCGGCTGCGGCATCGGGGAAGTGCACGGTGGCCGCGGCATGATCGATGGGGACGGGCCAGTCGTTGCCGGTGACGTTCCAGTAGAACTCGTCGTAATTGTCGAAGAAGCGGGTGCCGTTCCGGACCCGGTAGGTAATGTCGACCCGGCGCGTGGCGTCGACGGCGTCCGGGATATAGATCTTCAGCTTGCGGGAGCCACTGGAGGGTTGGGTGTCATAGCGGAGTTTGCCGCCTTCGCCATCGGTAATACTGATGATGTTGAGATAGAGTTCGTAGTTTGTACCGCTCGGCCCGGGATACGAGATGGGAATCGTCCGATAAATCCCGTGCCACTCGCCTTCGAAGACCAGCGTGATGTGTTCCGTCACGATCGCGCTGCCATCTCGAGCGATCGCGATGTCATCCTGAAAGTCAGAGATGCGCCAGGATTTTGCCGCCGCGATGCCGGTGAAAACGCAGAGGAAGATTGCAAGACAGACAATATGCTTGGAGAGCTTCACGTTGTAAGCTCCTGTTCTTCGCTTACCAGTTCATCAGAACTTGACCTGTACCGGCTCCCGGTCGGCTTCGGCGGTTTCAAAGAACTGGCGCGGAGTGAAGCCGAACATGTTCGCCAGAAGATTGGTGGGGAAGGACTGGATTTTTGTGTTCAGATCCCGTACCACCGCGTTGTAATACCGGCGCGCATTCTGGATGGCATCTTCGGTCTGATTGAGCGATCCCTGCAGTTGCGTGAATTCCTCAGAGGCTTTGAGCTCAGGATAGTTTTCGGCCACGGCGAACAGGGTCTTCAAGGCGCCGGTCAGTTGATTCTCCGCCGCGGCCTTGTCGGCGGGAGTCGTTGCCTGCATTGCCTGCGAGCGGAACTTGGCGATGTTTTCGAATGTGCCTTTCTCGTGGGCAGCGTATCCCTTGACGGTTTCGACGAGATTGGGGATGAGATCGTGCCGGCGTTTGAGCTGTACGTCGATATCGGACCAGGCCGAATCGCAACGCACTCGCAGCTGGACCAGCGAGTTGTACATCCCGATCAGCACGACCGCAATCACGGCCAGAATGACCAGCAAAATAATGGCACTCATGAAGACTCCTTCCTCCTCGCGAAGAGGGAACCGGAATTCAATGGGACGTTAACACAGCGGAGGTGCCTCCGCAAAGGTGAACCAGCGGATTCATTTTGCGGTTTGCGATATGAGGGTTGCGGCAGCCTTACGAAGAGGGGAATGGGCGGTTGTCTTCGCTATTCCTGCGGAGCGAAGTAGCCTTTGCGTGCCCGGACTTGCAGATCTTTCTTGAGGGTGGAGATCTCGATGGTGCGGTAGCGGCCGTCGGCATCGAAGTCGGCGGGCTTGTAGGAGACTACATACTGGCTGCGCAGTTCGTCTTCGATCGCCGCGAACGAGCGGGTAATGTCCTTCATCTTGAAGGGGAAGAATGCGCGTCCGCCGGTAGCCTCGGCAAGCTGCTCGAGAACGCGGTCGCCGCGCATGACCAGACCGCTGTCGTCGGTGGAGATGGCATAAATGATGACTTCAGAGCGCTGGGCCATTTCGATGGCCTGCGCCTTGGAGACTTCGCTCTGGTTGTCTTCTCCATCGCTGATCACGATGATGGCCTTCCGCACCGGATGCTCGGAGCGGTCCTTTACGAACTTTTCCTTGCAGGCGCGGTAGACAGCGTCGTAAAGGGCCGTTCCGCCGCCGTCGCGCAAGCGGCGCACGCCGGCAGCGAGAAGTTGAGCATTGTCCGTATAATCCTGCGCCATCTGGCTGTGGCTGTTGAAGCCGACGATGAAAGCCTTGTCGAAGCCGGCTCGCAGAGTGCGCTGCAGAAAGCTGCTGGCCGCATCCTGCTCAAATGTGAAACGGCTGTCGACCGACCCGCTGACGTCCACGAGCAGGCCAAGGTGCAGCGGAAGATCGGTTTCGCGGCGGAAGTTGAGGATCGCCTGCGGCGGCTTGTGGTCGTCGAGAATGTTGAAGTCGCTCTGATTGAGGTCGCGCACGAACTTGCCGTGCTTGTCGGTGGCAATGAAGAGCACGTTGACTTCGTTCACGCGCGCCCGGATGGTGATCATCGCATTCTGCGGATCATCGGCCCCGGCGGCGGGAGTGCCGGCAGCATAGCTGCTCACATTCGACGCGCTGGAGACGTAGGCGGACTGTGCCGTGGAATACCCGGCCAGGCCAGCACAGACCAGCAGCACAGCGAGAACCCGAAGAATAGCGTGCGTGTACTTCATGCCCGAAAGTTCCAATTTTTTCACTCTTACCACGGCCAGAGGACACTTCCAACGAACTGGCTGCACGCGAGATGCCGAACTTGACCACCCGGCGCCGCTATCTGATTGACTTTAGGTGGGTCCCGCATCCGGTGCCAAGTTACAAAAGGAGCACACACTTGGTCACGGCGCAAAACATGCAGATTCTAACAGTTCCATGGCATGCGGGAACCTCTCCAGGCCACGGGTGCCAAACCGGGTGCAGCCCCGGCAGATAGTTGCCCGCATCCCGCGACATTTTTTTACAATTTCTACGGAGGCGCTGATGAAGAGATTCATAACTTGTGTTCTGGCTGTTCTCATCCTGCTGACCGCGGTCGGTTTCGCCGCCGATGACGAGCGCGAAACGGAGCGGGTGAAAGATGCGGGCGAGGTGCTGAAGGAGATTCTCAATATCCCCGACGACATTCCACAGGACCTGCTGGATAAAGCGGAATGTGTGATTGTGCTGCCTTCGGTGAAGAAGGGCGCGTTTGGAATTGGCGGGAGTTACGGCCGCGGCGTGATGGTCTGCCGCGGCGGCGAACACTATAAGGGCAAGTGGGGCGCCCCGGCGCTGTACGCGCTCGAGGGCGTCAGCATCGGATTTCAGCTCGGCGGCCAGGCGACGGATTTTGTCCTTCTGGTCATGAACCCCAAGGGAGCCGAGTCGCTGCTCTACAGCAAAGTGAAGCTGGGCGCTGACGCTTCTGCAGCGGCGGGTCCGAAAGGACGGACCGCCGAAGGCGCCACCGATGTCGTGATGCAAGCCGAGATTCTTTCCTATTCCCGGAATAAGGGCCTGTTTGCCGGCGTATCGCTGGAAGGCTCGACGCTGCGCTCCGACGGCAGCGCCAACGAAAAACTCTACGGCAAGAAACTAACCGCGAAGGAGATCATCCGGGAAGGCAAGGTCGGAATTCCGGCGTGTGCCCACGAACTGATCTCGCTGCTCGACACGAAATCGCCAGTGAACAAGTCCGATCCGAAGTCGCTGGAATAGTGTTTGCGAGAACCTGTGTCCGCCTTGGCCAAAAATGCGCGCCAGCCCGTCCGCTGCATCTGGGCAAACAACGAGCTGGCGATTCGCTATCACGATAAAGAGTGGGGCGTCCCGGTGCATGACGACCGGACGCTCTTTGAATTTCTCATTCTGGAAGGTGCGCAAGCCGGCCTCAGCTGGAACACGATCCTCAAGAAGCGTGAAAACTACCGCCAGGCGTTCGATGGATTCGATCCTGCGCGGATTGCCCAATACAAAGCTTCAAAAATGAGGAAGCTGTTAGCCGATCCGGGCATTGTGCGCAACAAGCTCAAGATCGCATCGGCAGTCGGGAATGCGAAGGCGTTTCTGCGCGTGCAGGAAGAGTTCGGCAGCTTCGACCGCTACATCTGGCAGTTCGTGGGCGGTAGGCCGATCGTCAATCGATGGCAGTCGCTGGGCCAGGTTCCGGCGAGCACCAAGGAATCCGACGCCATGAGCAAAGACCTGAAGAAGCGCGGATTCAACTTCGTCGGATCGACTATTTGCTACGCATTCATGCAGGCCGTGGGCATGGTCAACGACCACACGATGAACTGCTTTCGCTACAAGCCGCTTCGCTCTCAGCGCTGATGAAAAACGCCGGCCGTCAGATAGATCACGACCAAGCCGAAGAGTAGCACTGCTCCCTCCACCCGCGTCGACCAGATGTGAAGAGCGTCAAACTGCATGCGCGCCGGATCGTTGAGAGCCGCATTTGCGAAATCGCCCACCTGAGCGCGGAGAGCATCCATCCGCGGAATAATCCAGAACTGCGAGAACAGCGTGAGGACGAGCATCAAACCGGTCAGAATATGGCGTCCCGCGAACAAGTGCGTGGTTCCATCAATCACCAGGCTATACGTCAGGGAACTCAACAGGAACACGACACCACAGAAGATCGCGATCCAGTGGAGTTTGCCAAGGGCGCGTCCGACCAGGTTGCCGGCGAGATGAGTTGTAGGAAGCACCTGAAACGCGGCCGGGGCGAGCACGAAGGCGAAGAAGATCAATCCGCCGATCCAGACAACGAGCGAGAGCAGCATCAGAAAGCGCAGGAGAGACATGATGCGGAATTATAGTGGCTCGTGCGTCTGGGAAGAATGAAGGGGCGAACCACTTCGAGCTGAGGAATACTTCCTTAGACCGGGACGGAAACGCTCTCCACAATCTCGCGCATGACCTGGTCGGACTGTTCCGACTTGCGCAGGGTTGAGGCGTAGTGTCCGTTGACCACGGCGCGGTGAGAGAAGACAGGAATCACCAGCGTTTTGAAGTCTTCCGGGGTGCAGAAGGCGCGGCCTTCGAGAAATGCCATCGCCTGCGCCGCGCGATAGAGCGCCTGGGAGCCCCGCGGTGAGACTCCGAGCGAGAGAAATTCCGACTCCCGCGTGCGGCGCACGATCTCGAGAGCGTAACCCACTAGAGACTCGTCGACGCGAACCTGCTTTACCGCTTGCTGCATCTCGACGACATCGGCGCCGGTGAGAACCGGCCGAAGATTTTCCACCTGCGACAGTCCGGCTTCGGAGCGCAGAATCTCGCGCTCGGCGTGCGCATCCGGATATCCCATGCGGGCGCGCAACAGAAAGCGGTCCAGTTGGGACTCCGGGAGAGGATAAGTGCCGTGATGTTCCAGCGGGTTCTGGGTCGCGATCACGAGAAAAGGCTGCGGCAATTCGTAAGAGCGAGCATCCACCGTGACCTGGCCTTCGTTCATCGCCTCCAGCAGCGCGGATTGCGTCTTCGGCGTGGTGCGGTTGATTTCGTCGGCCAGCAGAACGTTGGTGAATACCGGCCCGCGCTTGAATTCGAACTGCTGCTCGAGCGCGGAATAGACTGAGATGCCCAGCACGTCGGAAGGCAGCATGTCACTGGTGAACTGCACGCGCTGGAAACTGCAATCGATGGCGCGGGCCAAGGCTTGCCCGAGGGTCGTCTTGCCGACTCCGGGGACCCCTTCGATCAGCAGATGGCCGCGGGCGAAGATGCTGACCAACGCGAGGCGCACCACGTCATCTTTTCCGCGAATGACCTGGCGGACAGCTTTCTCCAACTCTTTGGCTTTATGGGAAACAGCGCTGGCGGTCTCGGGCGACATTGGTTGGATTCTACTATCTGCTCCGGTCGGTCCCGGAGTTACCTACGTCATGAGATCGCCTGACGGCCACTGCAGTTTATTGGCACCCCGTGTTTACTGCGTGAACTCAGCCGGCCTTCCCGTGAGCCGTTCGATGCGCTTGGCAATCGGCGGATGCGTGGAAAACAGGTTCGCGAACATTCCGGCGTTCATGCCCAGCAGCGGCTGAATAATAAACAGGTGTGCGGTGGACGGGCTGGCCTGCAACGGAAGGCGGCGAGAATAAGCGTCGAGCTTCTGCAGAGCGCTGGCAAGCGCGTAGGGATTGCCGGTAAAGTGCGCTCCCGTGGCATCCGCCTGGTATTCGCGCGAGCGCGAAACGGCAAGCTGGATCAGCGTTGCCGCGATCGGCGCCACAATCAGCATGAAAAGCGCGGCCAGACCGCCGCCGCGGTCTTCGCGGTCGCGGCCTCCGAATCCGCCGAAGATCATCGCCCACTTACCCATGCTGGCGAGCATGGTGATCGCTCCGGCGATGGTGGCTGCCACGGAACTGATCAAGATGTCGCGATTGTTGACGTGACCGAGTTCGTGCGCCAGCACGCCCTCGAGTTCTTCGTCGTTCAGCAGTTCAAGAATGCCGTGAGTCACGGCTACGGAAGCGTGGCTCGGATTGCGCCCGGTGGCGAAGGCGTTGGGCGACTCGGTCGGGATGACGTAAATCTTCGGCATCGGCAGGCCGATTCGCTGCGTCAGGCGCTCCACAATGGCATAAGCGCGCGGCAACTGCTCGCGTGTCGCTGGCTGGGCTCGGTACATGGCCAGCGCAATCTTGTCGGAATAGAAGTAGGAGACGAAGTTCATCACCACGGCGAAAGCGAGAGCAATGAACATCCCGCTATCGCCGCCGAAGGCGCGGCCGATGAAGAGCAAAAGCAACGTCATCAGCGTCAGCAGAAAGGCGGTCTTGAAGGTGTTTCCCATAGTTTTGAGAAGCTATCTCATTGGATGATACGCGGAAGCGGGCGTCGCATGTTCCGCTTCAGATCGCCGGCTGTCCGCTGGAAATGCAGAAAAGCTATCGGAATCAATGGGTTAGGTTCCAGGCGCGAGTTTGTGGCGACCGCGTGAATCGAGGGTAAGATCCCCCGTGAAAAGCGATTGCGTTGACCTTACTGGCGTTGGCGACGAATCCAAAGGCAGCTACGCTTTCTGACTCTCGCGTTTCAGCGCGCGCTGCAGGGTGTGGTCCAGAGCGGCTTTGCTCTTTTCGTATTCCTGCTGCGAGATTCGGCCTTGCTTGTGCTCGACTTCGAGTTGAAAGAGCTCTTCTTTCAAGCCCTCAAGAAGCATCGATGACGTCGAAGCCGTGGCGCGCGCCGGCTGCGGTCGAGTTGCTGCGGGCAGAGGAGCGTCCGGCTCGTCAAACTCGAATTCGAGGTCGGGCACAGAAATCTTCTTCATTTTCGAGCCCGCCAAAGCGCGGTGGGCCGCTTGCTGTCGAGAGGCAACATAGACTCCGCCAACGACAAGGGCTGCGCCGAAACCGCCGAGAATCCACCAGCGATATTTCTGCAGAGGATCGGGAGCGTCAATGGGAGGGCCAAGGCCGCCACCGGGGCGGTTATCGGCCTGCGTCGAACCTTCGCTGGGCTGACCGGCGTTCTCCTGCCGAGCCTGCAGGGTGCCTTCTCCGGAGATTTTGAACGCCAGCGTCTGGCTGGGTTCCGTGGTCGAAGCGACTTGCACATTGGCGTCCGGCTGCTGGGGATCGTTCATCGACTGAAAGTTCGTGCCGACAGCCGCGGAGAACTGCATCGTCTTGGGCAAAATGGCGACGAAATGCTGCAGCGGGTACAGACTCTTCGGTTCGATATTGGCGCTGCCCGTGTAAGGCAGCTGGTAGGCGACCTCGAACTGAGTGGTGCCGGGACGGAGGGGAAACAGAAAGGAGTAACGGGTCTTTTTCTCGTCCTCGGGAACGGGCGCGGTGTTGAGAGGATTGCCCCCCTGCGTCATCGCGGATCCTTCGACAATCTGTGCGCCCTCGGGGACGTTGAACTCGAGGTTGCGCTCGTTCATCTGGGTGCGCGGGGGCTTGGAGTTGTTTTCGACGGCAAAAGCGCGCATGACCTCCAGTTGTCCCTGCTCGACCTGGATGCGCATGACGTCGGCAACCACCTGCACGCCTTCCACTTTCTTGCTGACGTCAAAAACCTCGACGTCAACCGAAGTGGTTCCCGGAGGCGCCATGCGGTGATAGGTCACACCTTCATGAATGGCGCGGATCAGGTGCGGGCCCTGCGCATTGTCGAGCTTGAAGCTGAAATTGCCTTTGGCATCGGTCTTGGTGCGTCCGGCCTCCTCCATTCCCTGGCCGAGCGAGAGCAGGACGACTTCATCGCCGGCAGCGGCTTTGCCCGTCGTGGCATTCTTCACCATACCGGTAAGGACCTGAGCGGAGGCGAAGGACGAAGCCAGGAACAAGGCGAGCAAACAAAGAAGCCAGGCAAACTCGCGGTTCTGGCGTTGCAAAGAGCGCGAGGCAGAAGGTGTCGCGCACGGGATCGGAGAGGTCTGGTTGTGAGTCATGGTCGTGGTTTTCTTGGCGCGGCAGCCTGGGTTTCCAGACGTTCAATTTCAGCCAGAAGCGTGGCCGCTTCGTCCTGCAAAGAGGATTTCAGCGATTGATAGTCCACATCCGGAACTTTACCCGCCTTGTATTCGAAGTTGAGATCGCGCAGGTTTTCATAGACAGCGTCCTTGCGCTCGCGCAGGTACGAGGCGCGTGTCTTCTCCGGCCCGAGGTAGAGTTGCCCGGGAAGATAAAAGACGTAGAAGAGCGCGGCCGCCGTGAAAAGGAGACAGCAGGCAAGAGCGAAGGTCATAATTCCGTCTCCTTGCGAGCTTGCTCGCGGAAGCGGTCGAGTTCGCCACCCATCGCGGGACGCAGACCGTCGGCGAGCGCCGGAGTCGGGCGATTCTTCCACGCGCGAACGACGACGACAACCAATCCGAAGCCCAGAACCAAAGCCACGAAAGGCAGGATCCAGGCGGTGCGGTCGAAACCGCTGGTCAGGGGAGCGGCTAGCACGGTCGGTCCGTACTTCTGAATAAATGCCTGCTGCACCAGGCTATCGCTGTCGCCCCGGCTGACGGCGGCCATCAATTCGGTGCGCATGCCGTCGGAGTCGGGACAACCCACGTGATTGCACTCGAGCAGAATCTGGTTGCAGCCGCAGATGCACATCAGCTGATGGCCGAGATCGTTGAATCGCGACGTCGGATCGCCGGCCCCCGCGAGCAGGCAGACGGCGAGAGCCAGCAGAACGCATCCCAGCGTTCGCTGGGCCTTCGAATTGGAATTCACCTTCATCACAGAAAAAACTCCGTCTAACAATCGCATGCCCATTCAATCTCCGGCTGTGGGTACGGGCGTTGCAGTTGCCGAACTCTCGACTCTCCTCGCAACTGGCACGTGCACGGGAGCCGGCGCGTTGGGCACCAGGGCCAGCGCAGTACCGGCAATGATGATCCAGACGCCCAGCCAGATCCACATGACGAGCGGATTCAAATGGGCTTTCAAAATGGGATGACCCGTATCCTGATTGATGCCCTCATAAACGAGGTAGAGGTCTTCGGCAAGCGTTGAGCGAATGAACGGCATAGTCGAAGTCTGCTGGCTGGCCTTGTAGAAACGGCGCTCGGGAGTAAGAGTGTCGATCTGTCTTCCATCTTTATAGACATCGAGGACAGCCCACTCGGCAGCGTAGTTCGGATACTCCTCGTCGGTGTAAGAACGGCACACGAGGGTGTAGCTGCCAATGGTCATCTTGTCGCCGTAGCCCATCTCCTGTTCTTTGTCCTGATTGAAGGCCGCTCCGGCGAGTCCGATGATGACGACCACCACGCCGAAGTGAACGATGTATCCACCATAGCGCCGTGTGTTGCGATGGGTCAGTTGCACCATCGAGGCGAACATGCCCTGGCCGGTGTGGTTGGAGATGACCTTGCCGCCTCGGTAGAACTCGCTGGCGACGGTCAGCGCAACGAGGACGGCGAGCCCGATCGCCATCAGCGAATAGAAATAAGAGATGTCCTGCCAGGGACGCAGCCCGAACGGAGATCCCCAACTTCCCGGCGAGAGCATCAGGAAGGCCATCACTGCGAGAGCACCGAGGGTCGGCCACTTGAAATTCCGCTTCAGACTTTCGAACGAAGTCTTGCGCCACGCCAGCAGCGGCCCTAAGGCAGTGAGGATCAGAAGCAGAAGCGCGACTGGAATCGCGACGCGATTGTAGAACGGCGCGCCCACAGTGACTTTATTGCCCTGCACCAGCTCCGAGATCTTCGGGAACCACGTCCCCCACAGGACGTCGAGGCAAAGCAACAGGAAGAGCAGGTTGTTAAACAGGAAGCTCGACTCGCGCGAAACCAGCGACTCGAGTTTGTGCTCGCTCCGCAGATGGTCCTTGTTCTTGAAGAAGAAGTAGACGAAGACCGCCATGGTAATGGCGAGAAACCAGGCAAACCAGTCTCCGATCGATGATTGCGCGAAGGCGTGAACCGAGCTGATGATGCCGCTGCGCGTGAGAAATGTGCCCAGAATCGCGAGCCAGAAGGTGGCGAAGACCAGCCACATATTCCAGACTTTCAGCATGCCGCGTTTTTCCTGCATCATGACCGAATGCAGGAAGGCGGTGCCGACCAACCAGGGCATAAGCGATGCGTTTTCGACTGGATCCCATCCCCAGTAACCGCCCCATCCGAGCACGGAGTAAGCCCAGTGCGCGCCCAGGAAGATGCCGCAGGTCAGAAAGCCCCAGGTAACCATGGTCCAGCGGCGGGTGATGTGAATCCACTTTTCGCCGGGGTACTTCATGATCAACGCTCCCAGCGCGAAGGCAAAGGGCACGGTGAAGCCGACATAGCCGAGATAGAGCATCGGCGGGTGAATGACCATCTCGGGGTATTGCAGAAGCGGATTGAGGCCGCTTCCATCGGGACGCAGGGGACCTTGGAGCACTCCAAAAGGATTGGCGGCAAAATTCACCAGGGCCAAAAAGAAGATCTGAACTCCGGCAAGGATCACCGAGGCGTACGCGAAGAGGCGGGGGTCGGTCTTGTAGCGCAGGCGAAGGACGAAACCGTATCCGGCCAATAGCAGCGACCAGAAGAGCAGGGAACCTTCCTGGCCGGACCACAGTGTCGCGAACTTGTAGGGACCGGGGAGGTCGCGATTGCTGTGATGGAAGATATACGCAATCGTGAAATCGTTGCGGAACGCGGCGACCACCAGAACCACCGCCGCGAGAAGGACAGCGGCGAAGAGGGCAATGCCGGCCCGCCGGGCCGTTTCACCGAGTCTTTCGGAATTCGGGCCAGCGGAAATGAGGGCAACCAGTCCGCCGGCAAAGCAGTACACGCTCAACGCAAACGCGAAGAGCAGGGCAAAACTACCTATCTGCGCCATGTTGGGGGAACCCCAAGGTATTTTTCCAGAAACCCACGTCAGAGGCAACCGGGAGAGGCAGAAAAATCGGACTCGTTAGCACACACCCAGTCCTCAGAGGATATCAGCCGAAGCCGAAGACACTCAGGAACGACAGCGAAAAGGGACGAATCAGGAGGTCCGACGCGATAGAAAACGTTTGCTCTCCCACTCAGATCGACCGCTTCACGGCGGCCGCAGTCCGACCGCCAGACACAGCATAGTGCCTAGGCGCTGTGCTGGTGATAGCGCTGACGCACTTCGCGCTCCGCGTTGAGCCAGTCCTCGGTTTCGTGGCCGGGCTCAAATCCGCGACGTTCCGACATCAGATACGCAAGCTGCCGGATTTCGTCCTCGACATTGATCGGGACCAGGGTCGCCCGCAGCTCATTCCGTACGATTTCAGGCTTGCGCGTCGTCTTGCGAGGGGTCGTATTCTTCATTGCATTTTTCCTCTCATCTGCAGCGGCCAGTTCCGCCGCAGGGGTTACGGCTGACGCTCCATCGATCGGGGACGCAGACATGTTGCTGGAGGTGGGAAGGTTCTGGTTAGCAGGGTTGGCTTGAGGCTTTCTGGTTCGGGCCATAATCGGATACTCCTTGCATGCTCCTAAGTCCAGGAACGAGCGGATCTGTTGATGAATGAACAACATACGGATCATTTCATCCGCTTCTGGGACGCCATTGAGATTAATTGCAAAGTTACTCTCAGTATAAGCGTGATCGGCCTGTGGAAAGACCAAGTTGAACAAAAAATAACAATAGCTCCGAGCGGAATTCCGAAACGAAACTAAGAAGAGTCGCCTGTGGATCGGCGCTGTTCTCGAGCGGGCGCGATGTCGCGTGCGTCGAGATGGTTTCCGGGCGCGGGATGACGTCGAACGCAATCTCGATCATAAGAACCGCACCGAAAGCTATCGAAGAGCTTTGTTATAATTTGAATTCGCTCCTGTGGCGCTATCGTCTAGGGGTTAGGACGGAAGATTCTCAATCTTCAAACCCGGGTTCGATTCCCGGTAGCGCTACCAAGCCTTCCTAGGAAGCTCTATCCCAAGCCGACTCGAACCCTGCCATTTTTTGTCCTTTTGAAGGACAGTGTGCCTTTGGTCATCATGGCAGATGCCTTTCGTGTGCCCGCATTACACCTTCGGCAAGCGACAGCAGCCAGCCACTTGGGTTCTCCTTATAAGCGAGCGATGGGCCGGAGACGGTCGCGCCCAATGGCGGACACGGTGCAGGAGGAGTTATGCAACGAGCGTTGGTGGGAAGTTTCGTGGTGGCAGCGTTGCTAAGCGGTGTTGCTCTGGCTCAGTCGCAATCAGGAGAGTCTCTGGGCGATGTGGCGCGCGCGAACCGCGCGCAGCTGCAGGCACAAGAAGCCACCGGGGCAAAGCCCAAGGTGATCACGAATCAAGACCTGCCCCAGGGCTCGACGGCAGCTCCGGAATCGAATGATCCTGACCCGATGACCGAGGTCTCAGGAGTGAAGAAGCAGGATGGCTATGCGGCTCAGCGGCTCAGCGATCGGCTGGCGGCCCAGCAGCGCACGGCGGCGCAATGGAAAGCACGAATCCAGGAGCAGGAAAACCGGATTGCGGACCTGCAGGCGCGTATCGACCACGTGAACGCATCGATTCAGGCCGCAGTTGGCACGGCGCAATATGACACTCCTGCGAACCGCTATCAGGCCATTCAATCGGAACGTCTGGCGACGTTGCAGGAGACGTTGAATCAGCAGAAACGAAAGCTGGCCGTGATGCAAGACGCTGCCCGGCGAGCCGGCTCGACTCAGTAGCAAGTCGAGATCTCCGCTTACCCCGATTTGCCATAGCGCGCGCAGTGCTCCTCTTTCTGTCCGCATTATCTTATCCGCTTTGAGTCTGTGAGCGGATCGGCCGCTCACCCCTTGGCTAGTGTTTTCTCCTACGGCTTTTCCCTGATCCAGACAAGTCCGACGGCGTAGAAGCGTCGGTGCCGACCACCTCCGCAGGTAGCATCGCATCCAAGCAACGGTCTAAGGAATTAGAGAGACAGATGAAGACGAAAGGAAGACCAGATGGGAGATATGACAATGCGACTTGGATCCGTGCGTGGAGTTCTGCTCGCCTTAGTCGTGCTCGCCTTGTCGACGGCATCCTTTGCCGCCATCGGCATTACGGTTTCGTTCGGTCCGCCGGCTCTGCCCGTATATGAGCAACCGGTCTGTCCCGGTGATGGCTATATATGGACGCCCGGGTATTGGGCATGGAATGGAGATGGCTACTTCTGGGTGCCCGGCACGTGGGTTTTGCCCCCTGAGGCCGGCTACTTGTGGACTCCGCCCTGGTGGGGATGGGACAACGGCGTTTTCCTTTTCCATGAGGGATATTGGGGCTCACAAGTCGGTTTCTACGGGGGAATCAACTACGGCTTTGGGTACTTCGGCAACGGCTTCGAAGGCGGACGCTGGGATCATGGACATTTCTTCTACAACCGTGCGGTGACGAATGTGAACGTCGTGAACATTCATAATGTTTACAACGAAACCGTAGTGAACCGGAATGTAACGGTCAATCGAGTCAGCTACAACGGTGGCCAAGGCGGAATCACGGCGCGGCCCACGCGCGAGCAGGACGTCTTCGATCACGGTCATCACGTGGCGCCGGTCGCTTCCCAGATGCAACATGAGCAGGAAGCCCGCGGAAATGAGCGATTGCGGGCGGAGGTGAATCATGGGAAGCCGCCGATCGCCGCCACCGACAAACCGCGGGACTTTAGTGGTCACGAGGCGGTGGCTGCCAAAGAAGCGGGAGCGCCTTATCGACCGCCGGAGAGCCGCGAGCATGCAGCTGAGAACAATCGCCCGGCGAATGCCCGTCCGGAGAATGCTCCTTCAGAAAACGGCCGCGCGGCGAATCCCGTGCACGCCCGGGAACTTCCGCCAGTGCAGCATGAACCAGCCCCCAACACCGGCAATTCCAAGCTGAATGAGAAGTACGCGAAACAGCAGAATAAGCTCGAAGAGCAGCAACAGAAGCAGCGGCAGAAACTGAGTCAGCAGCAGGAAAAAGAGGATCAACGGCTAGCTCGCAACAACGCCAATGACCAGCGCAAACAGCAGATGGAACAGAGGCATCAACAACAAACTCAGCAACTGCAACAGCGGGAAGAGCAGCAGAGGCAAAGGATGACGCGGCGGCAGGCTCCGCCGCCTCATCGGGAGAAACCACCGAAGAAGTAAGTTCACTTCGAAATTGCCGCCTCAGGCAATGGGAAGGTCGTCGTGGTGGGCAGCATGATTCGACCGGCTGTCCACCGCGTCGTTTTTGAAAGCAGCCGATTTTCTCCACGCCACCGACATTCCGACTCACGCGAACGAGCACGATATGAATCTGTCTCAGGGATTCTCCAGAAATCCCTAGGGAAACGCTACAGGAAACACTGTAGGGCGGCGCCCGTGTGGGTTGTGGTACCAATCACAGCGGGGATCGCTGCCTGCCTCCAAACGGATCATCCAGACCATTCCGATGCGCCGGCGGCGAGCGTGCGACAGCCGGTCCAAAACCCCAGCGGAATCCTTTGCGGCCAAGCCGCACCCGACCGGTTTCTGCCCGATGGGGGATGAATGAAGAGAGTTGGTCTGAACGTAGTAACCCCAGATGCGCCGGAAGCTGGCCCTGCGGCCTCGAAGGGCAATGGAAAGTCAAAAATGACTGACGAGTCGACCGTCGATCTCGGCCTGGTCCTGGCCGGTTTGCAGACCGTGCGCGATGGGGACTTTACTGTCCGCCTGCCGCGAAACTGGACGGGATTGGCGGGCAAAGTTGCCGACACTTTCAATGAGATCGTCGCCGCTAACCAGCACATGGCGCAGGAACTGAAGCGGGTTGGCCGGGTAGTTGGAAAGCAGGGGAAAACCCGCGAACGGATGCGGTGCCACGAATCGCGAGGCGCATGGGGCGAGATGGAGGTATCGGTCAATACGCTGGTGGAGGACTTGCTGCGCCCCACCGCCGAAGTGACGCGCGCCATCGCCGCGGTGGCGCAGGGGGATCTGACCCAGAAAGTGCTGCTCGATGTCGACGGGCGCCCGCTCGAAGGCGAGTTTTTGCGCTCGGCAAATCTGGTGAACACGATGATTCACCAACTCGGTGTGTTCACCGCGGAAGTGACTCGCGTCGCCCGTGAAGTCGGAACCGAAGGAAAACTCGGAGGACAAGCGCAGGTTCCTGACGTGGCGGGAACCTGGAAGGATCTGACCGACAACGTAAACCTCATGGCCAGCAATTTGACCGGCCAGGTGCGCAATATCGCCGAGGTTGCGACGGCGGTGGCCAGTGGTGATTTGTCGCGCAAGATTACGGTCGACGTGCGCGGCGAAATCCTGCAGCTGAAAGAAGCGATCAACACGATGGTCGACCAGCTGCGTTCATTTGCTTCGGAAGTGACGCGTGTGGCGCGCGAAGTCGGCACCGACGGAAAGCTGGGAGGGCAGGCGGTTGTCCCCGGCGTGGCCGGAACCTGGAAGGACCTCACTGACTCGGTCAACGCGATGGCGGGGAACTTGACCGCGCAGGTCCGGAATATTGCGGAAGTGACGACGGCCGTGGCTCGTGGAGACTTGTCGCGCAAAATCACCGTCGACGTAAAAGGGGAAATTCTCGAGCTCAAAGACACGATCAACACGATGGTGGACCAGCTCAACGCATTTGCCGGCGAAGTGACGCGCGTGGCGCGCGAAGTCGGCACCGAAGGAAAACTGGGCGGGCAGGCGCAGGTTCCCGGCGTCGGCGGGACGTGGAAGGATCTCACGGACAACGTGAACTTCATGGCCAGCAACCTTACGGGCCAGGTGCGCAACATCGCCGAAGTCGCAACCGCGATTGCCAGTGGAGACTTGTCGCGCAAGATCACCGTCGATGTGCGCGGCGAAATTCTGCAGCTCAAAGAAACTCTGAACACGATGGTCGATCAGTTGAACCGGTTTGCCGGCGAGGTGACGCGCGTGGCGCGCGAAGTCGGTACCGAAGGTCGTCTCGGCGGACAAGCCAACGTCCCCGGAGTCGCCGGCACCTGGAAGGACTTGACGGATTCCGTGAACTCGATGGCCGGGAACTTAACAGCACAGGTTCGGAATATTGCGGAGGTGACGACTGCCGTAGCCCGCGGAGACTTGTCGCGCAAGATCACGGTCGACGTAAAGGGTGAAATTCTCGAGTTGAAGAACACGATCAACACGATGGTGGACCAACTCAACGGGTTCGCCGGGGAAGTGACGCGCGTGGCGCGCGAAGTCGGCACCGAAGGGAAACTGGGAGGCCAGGCGCAGGTTCCGGGCGTCGCGGGAACGTGGAAGGACCTGACCGACAACGTGAACTTCATGGCCAGCAACCTCACGGGCCAGGTGCGCAACATCGCGGAGGTCGCAACCGCAGTCGCTCGCGGAGACTTGTCGCGCAAGATCACCGTCGATGTGAAGGGCGAGATTCTCGAGCTGAAAGACACGATCAATACGATGGTCGATCAGTTGCGCTCATTTGCATCGGAAGTGACGCGCGTCGCGCGCGAGGTGGGCACCGACGGCAAACTGGGCGGACAAGCCATGGTGGCCGGCGTCGGCGGGACGTGGAAGGACCTGACCGATTCCGTGAACTCGATGGCAAGCAATCTGACGGGACAGGTGCGCAACATCGCGGAAGTTTCCACCGCCATTGCGAGCGGGGATCTGTCGAAGAAGATCACGGTCAACGTGAGCGGCGAGATTCTGCTGCTGAAAGAGACCATTAATACGATGGTCGACCAGCTCAACGCGTTCGCAGCGGAAGTGACCCGGGTGGCGCGCGAAGTAGGCACCGAGGGGAAACTCGGCGGCCAGGCGCAGGTCCCAGGGGTGGCGGGTACGTGGAAGGATCTAACGGATTCGGTGAACTCGATGGCCGGCAACCTCACGGCGCAGGTGCGAAACATCGCCGAGGTGACGACGGCGGTTGCTCGAGGAGACCTGTCGCGCAAGATCACGGTCGACGTCAAGGGCGAGATTCTCGAGCTGAAGAACACGATCAACACGATGGTCGACCAGCTCAACGCATTCGCAGCCGAAGTCACGCGCGTGGGCCGCGAGGTCGGCACGGACGGCAAACTTGGGGGCCAGGCGCAGGTTCCGGGCGTTGCCGGAATCTGGAAAGATCTCACCGACAACGTCAACGTCATGGCGGTGAACCTCACAGAGCAGGTGCGCGGCATCGCTAAAGTCGTCACCGCCGTGGCCAACGGCGATCTGACGCAGAAACTGACAGTGAACGCCAAAGGAGAGATCGCGGCTCTGGCGGAAACCATCAACAACATGACCGGGACCCTCGCCACATTCGCCGATCAGGTGACGACGGTGGCTCGCGAGGTCGGCGTCGAAGGCCGGTTGGGAGGCCAGGCGAACGTGCCGGGCGCCGCCGGCACCTGGAAAGACCTCACCGGCAACGTCAATCTGCTCGCCGACAACCTGACCAATCAGGTCCGGGCGATTGCGGAGGTGGCCACAGCCGTGACCAAAGGCGATCTGACCCGATCGATTCAGGTCGAGGCCAGCGGCGAAGTGGCGGAACTGAAGGACAACATCAACACCATGATCGACAACCTGCGCCTGACCACCGACCGGAACACAGAGCAAGACTGGCTCAAGACCAATCTGGCTCGGTTCACGGGAATGTTGCAGGGGCAGCGCGATCTGGCGACGGTGGGGCGCATGTTGCTGTCGGAACTGGCACCGCTGGTGAATGCGCAGCAGGGCGTGATTTATCAGATGGAGACCAGTGATTCGGCGAATATGGGCCTGCTGTCGGCATTCGCAGATGACGGAGAGAACGGGCACCCGCGGCGGCTTCAGGTCGGAGAAGGCCTGATCGGCCAGGTTGCCTCCGAGAAGCGTCGTATGTTGATTTCGGACCTTCCCGAAAACACCGTGCCCATTCGTTCGGGCTTGTTCAGGGCGGTGCCGAAGAACGTGATCGTACTGCCCGTCCTGTTCGAGGATCGCGTCAAGGCCGTCATCGAGCTGGCATCTCTGAGCATGTTCACCGCGTCGCACCTGGCTTTTCTCGAGCAGCTCACGGCCAGCATCGGCATCGTGCTGAACAGTATCGAAGCCACGATGCAAACCGAAGGATTGCTCAAGCAATCGCAGCAGCTGGCCACCGAGCTGCAAACGCAGCAAAAGGAGCTGCAGCAAACCAACGAACAGTTGGCCCAGAAAGCGCAGCAACTCGCCGAGCAGAATGCCGAGGTGGAGCGCAAGAACCAAGAGATCGAGCAGGCGCGGCGTGCATTGGAGGAAAAAGCCAAAGAGCTGGCGCTCACCTCCAAGTACAAATCGGAGTTTCTCGCCAACATGTCTCATGAGCTGCGCACGCCGCTGAACAGCATTCTGGTGCTCGGACAGCAGCTGAGCGAGAATCCCGACGGCAATTTGACGCCGAAGCAGATGGAGTTCGCGCGCACGATTCACGGCGCGGGCACCGACCTGTTGAATCTGATCAGCGACATCCTCGACCTGTCGAAAATCGAGTCCGGCACGGTTTCGGTGGAAGCGGAGGAGGTGTTCTTCACTACTCTGCTGGAAATGGTGGCGCGGCCGTTCCGGCACGAAGCGGAGAACCGGCGGCTCGCCTTCGAGGTGCAGTCCGACCCGCATCTGGCGCGGAGCTTGGTGACCGACTCCAAACGCCTGCAGCAGGTGCTCAAGAATCTGCTGTCGAATGCATTCAAGTTCACGGAGCACGGCGGCGTGCGGCTCTCGGTCTCGCTGGCGGAAAAAGGCTGGAGCGAAGACCATCCCATCCTGAGTGGAGCGGCGTCGGTTGTGGCCTTTGAAGTCAGGGACACAGGAATCGGGATTCCGCTCGACAAGCAACGCATCATCTTCGAGGCCTTCCAGCAGGCGGATGCAAGTACGAGCCGCAAGTACGGAGGCACCGGACTGGGATTAGCCATCAGCCGGGAACTGGCCAGCCTTCTCGGCGGAGAAATCCAGCTGCGCAGTGTGCCTGGAGCGGGCAGCACGTTTACCCTTTACTTGCCGCTGACCTATGTCGGGCCGGCGGCGGGGCTCCCCGCGATCTCGGATCGAAAGGCACCCGTGCCTTCGATGCCGCTGCAACTCTCCAATATCGTGGTCGCAGAGCGGCCGGTCGAGGTCATCGAGGACGACCGGGAAAACCTTGAGCCCGACGATGCGGTATTGCTGATCGTGGAGGATGATCCGCATTACGCAAGGGTCCTATGCGATCTGTCGCGGGATAAGGGTTTCAAGGTTCTGGTCGCCGCTCGAGGCGCCGACGCGTTGGCGCTGGTTCGCGAGTACCATCCGACCGCGGTCTCTCTGGACGTTTTTCTTCCCGACATGCTCGGTTGGACGGTGCTGAACCATCTGAAGCAGGATCCAGCCACTCGGCACATTCCCGTGCAAATGCTGACGCTCGATGAGGACCGCCACCATGGGTTGGCGTGCGGCGCCTTTGCCTTCGTGACCAAACCGACGAGCACGGAAGAAATCGACTCAGCTTTGTCGCGGATCAGGGAGTATGCGACTCCGCGGCGCAAGCGGCTGCTCATCGTGGAGGACAATCCCGCCGAACAGTTCAGCATCTGCGAGCTGCTGGGATACGACGACATCGACGTCGATGTGGTATCGACCGGCGAGAAAGCGCTGGAATTGGTAAACGACAAAGGGTTCGATTGTGTCGTGCTCGACCTGCGGCTGCCCGACATGTCGGGCTTCGACATTCTGGAGCGCCTGCGCGATACCGAGGCAGCCAGGGACATGCCTGTCGTGGTGTTCACCGGGAAAGAGCTTTCTCCGGAAGAGGATGCGCGGCTGCACACGCTTGCGCGGAGCGTGATCGTCAAAGGCGTCGAGTCGCCGGAGCGGCTGCTGGACGAGACGGCGCTGTTCCTGCATCGAGTTGTGACCGACATGCCGGCTGAAAAACAGAAGATGCTGGACCGGCTGCACCGTTCGGATGAAGCGCTGGACGGGAAGAAAGTTCTGGTGGTCGACGATGACATGCGCAATATCTTTGCGCTAAGCAGTGTGTTGGAGCGGCGTGGCATGGAGGTGCTGACCGCCGGAACCGGAAGAGAGGCAATCTCGATTCTGGAATCCACCGCCAATGTGGCCATCGTTTTGATGGATATCATGATGCCCGAAATGGACGGATTTGCCACGATGCAGGTCATCCGGCAGAACAGTTCATTCCGCAGGCTGCCGATTATCGCCTTGACGGCGAAAGCGATGAAAGGAGATCGGGAGAAATGCCTGGAAGCCGGAGCGTCCGAATATCTGGCCAAGCCGGTCAACACGGAGCAACTGCTTTCGGCGCTGCGGATGTGGCTGCATCGCTGAAGACAGGTTCAACGAAAGCCGCTGCGGTTTTCCTGGACGACTCCAAGCAACCGACTGGGACGACGATGAATGGGCGCGAAAAAGTCAACATTCTGATGGTGGACGACCAACCCGGCAAGCTTTTGACCTATGAAGCGATCCTGAGCGATCTGGGGGAGAACCTGATCAAGGCGACTTCAGCCCAGGAGGCTCTGGAGAAGTTGCTCAAAAGCGATGTGGCCGTCGTGCTGATGGACGTCAGCATGCCTGAAATCGACGGATTTGAAGTAGCCAGCATGATCCGCCAACATCCACGCTTTCAACGAACGGCCATCATATTCGTTTCCGCGGTCCACTTGACCGACCTCGACCGGCTCAAGGGATACCAGAGCGGTGCCGTCGACTATCTGTCGGTTCCCATCGTGCCGGAAGTCTTGCGCGCGAAAGTCAAGGTTTTCGCAGAGCTATACCGGAAGAACCAACAGCTCGAACGCCTGAATCTGGAACTGGAGGAGCGGGTTGTCGAACGGACCCATGAACTGGAACGAAGAGCTATGGCGCTGCAAGAGGTCAACCGCGAGCTGGCTCAAAAGAACCAGGAGCTGGATGCAATTATCCATACGGCTCCTGACATTATTTTCAGTCGGCAGGCCGATGGCACTCGAGACTACTTGAGCGGGCGCTTCTATGAATATACCGGCGCGGAATCGGGAAAGGCGGTGGGACTGGGCTGGCTCGAATACATGCATCCCGAAGATCGCGAACAGAGCCTGGCTCACTGGATGCAGTGCGTGAAGTCGGGGCAGGACTATGAGTCGGAATACCGGCTGCGCGGCGCGGATGGGAACTACCGCTGGTTTCGGGCGCGGGCTGTGCCCTTGCGCGATGCCGCCGGCGCGATTGTGAGATGGTATGGCGCGTGTTCCGACATCCACGACAGCAAGATGTTGGAACACTCGATCCGCAATAACGCGGTGGAACTGGAACGGAAAGTTGATGTACGGACCGCGGAGTTAAGACGCCTGTCGATTCGGCTGATGACGATGCAGGACGAGGAGCGTCGGCGCTTCGCGCGGGAAATCCATGATGGCCTGGGACAGGAGTTGGCCGCCGCGAAGATGATTCTGGATGGAGTTCTCTGCAAGAATTCCTCCCCCACCGTGCAGCAAGCCGCTCTGGATGCAACTCAAATGGTGGAACGCGCCATTCAGCAAGTGCGCACGATTTCACATCTTCTGCATCCGCCTCTGTTGGACGAGGTGGGACTGGTCTCGGCGGTGCGGTGGTATCTGGAAGGTTTGTCGGAACGCAGCGGAATCGAGATTTCGCTGGTCGTCGATCCTCCCGATCTCGGCCGCCTGCAACCTGACCTGGAGACGGCGATCTTTCGCATCGTGCAGGAAGCTCTGACCAACATGTTTCGGCATTCCGGAGCGCAGCATGGCAGTGTCAGCCTGATCGGCAAGGATGGGCGCATCGCCGTGACCGTCCGTGACGACGGGAAGGGAATCGAAGAGCAGGTCGTTCAGCTGCGTCCGGACAGCGTCGGCGTGGGTATCGGCGGAATGCGGCAACGAGTCAGCGAACTCGGGGGAAGTCTGCGGCTGACCAACGTGCATCCCGGCACTCTGGTGGAAGTGGAAATTCCCTGCCAGTCTGTGATTGTCCCTGCCGGCGCCTAGCCTGCCAGAGTCAGCGTTCTTGACAGCGGCGTGGCCGCGCCCGTCTGTGCTCACACTCCTGTAACTGCCAGAAGCCGGTCATTCTCGCCGTCGGTTTCGAAGCAAAACCGCCCTAAGAAGGGAGCAGGTGCCAGTCCCTCCCAGTGGGCTGGCACCTGCCATGGGGGCGTCGTGTCGAGTAGAGCTTGAGCGTATATGTCCAGCCTACCGCGCACAATACCGTGGAAACTGTACGTCACCCCTCAATTTCACCGGTGATCCTCTGATGTATTGGCTCTCAAGGACTTTCTGGAGGTGTTTAAGGGCTCCGCTGGATGGAATGCGCCGGGCGTTGGAGGCTAAGTTTGCTCTCGGGAATACTTCTAGGTGTTCGAAAGAGCAGAGACATAGTGAGGGGTGCGAATTATGAGACAAAAGAGTTCCGCAGTAGCGAAAACTTCTTTGATGGTGGCCACGTTCTGTTTTGTGTTTGCCAGTTGGAGTTGGGGCGCCGACACTCAATCCGATATTGCGAAGCGAATTCAAGCGTCGACGGACGTATTGAACTCCATCATGGGGACGCCCGACAAGGCGATCCCCGACAAGGTGATGCACGACGCAAAGTGCATCGCCATAATTCCTTCGATGGTGAAGATCGCCATCGGATTCGGCGGGAGTCATGGAAAGGGAATCGCGACTTGCCGCACCGCCTCGGGCTGGAGCGCTCCGGCTCCCATCACCATTACGGGCGGGAGTTGGGGTTTGCAGCTTGGCGGGCAGGCGGTCGACGTAATTATGGTCGTGACCAACGATAAGGGGATGCAGGACCTGCTATCTGACAAGTTCAAGGTCGGTGCGAATGCTTCGGCCGCCGCCGGTCCCGTGGGCCGCAACGCCGGCGCCGACACAGACTGGAAGATGAAAGCCGAAATCCTGACCTACTCACGGGCCAGAGGAGTATTCGCCGGAGTGGATCTCAGCGGGTCGGTCGTATCTCAGGACAAAGACGAAACGCGCCTGCTGTACGGTCACTTCGTTCCCTTCGCCCAGATTCTCAATGGGAAGGTCGAACCGACCGCAGTGAGCGAGCCATTCCTTGCTGCGGTCCGGAAGTACTCCATCCAGAGCAATGAATCGAACAAGCCGGGAATGTAGGCTTGCCGAATAAAACCTGAAACCCACCCGACATGTCGAGAGTGAATAAGCGCGGACCCGGCTTCGGAGCCGGGTCCAGAGGTACAGTGCGCGCAGCAGGTTCGAACTGGTGACGAAACTACTGGTTGCATTCCTGCCCGCCGGATGGTCCGAAATGAACCTGGTTCGGGAAGGACCTCTCCGCAACCCCATCAAAGCGTCTGGGCATCTATTTTTCGATCCGGCACGGGCACGAGGAGGGGCATGTCAAGCCATCAGAATTCGGCCTTCAATCAGGACCCGACAATACAACTGGTTCCACGCGTATTGCGGGTTGTGCGTCTTGAGAATGCCGCGCGAACCGCGCGCGCACCCGCTAAGCCCAAGGCTTCGGTTTCCGCGGGCCCCGAAGTGATTTGGGGGCAGTACAACAACTACCGTTCCAACGGCATCGTGGCATCGGCCATCGTGCATTGTGTGTTATTGGGGCTGCTATTGAGCGGGGTTCTCGTCGGCCACCAGATCGTGCAGAAAGCCGTCCCTCATGAAACGGTGACCTTAATCGCCCCCTCGCCCGAAAGCTATGCCTTACCTGCGTCCCACAAAGTGGTCAGTGGGGGAGGAGGCGGCGGGGATCGCGATATCGTTCGCGCGCCCAAAGGCGAACTGCCGAAAGCCACGGTGCAGCAGATCACTCCGCCGGCGATTGTGCTGAGAAATCAGAAACCGCGCCTCGCCGTGGAGCCTACCGTCGTAGCACCTCCGCGAGTGGCCCTGGCTGAAAATCATTTGCCAAATCTGGGAGTGCCAGCTCCTGTCGTGATGCCGTCAGCGCCGCCATCGAATGGTACAGGCTCGGGCGGAGGAATCGGATCTGGTGGTGGTGGGGGCATCGGCGAAGGCCATGGACCGGGGGTCGGCGCCGGTAGTGGCGGGGGGATCGGCGGAGGCGTGTATCACGTGGGCGAAGGTATTTCGGCGCCTCAGGCCATCACAGCTCCTGATCCGCAGTACACCGAAGAAGCACGGAGAGCCAAGACGCAGGGAACCTGCACACTGTGGATGATTGTGGACTCGACCGGAGTTCCCCGGGACATTCGCGTGGTTCGCGGCTTGGGACATGGTCTCGATCAGAAGGCCCTGGAGGCGGTCAGGCAATGGCGTTTTCAACCGGCGATGAAAGATGGAAAACCAGTCAACGTAGAAATCAGCGTCGAAGTGGAATTTCATCTCTACTGAAAAAGATTGTACTGAGCGCTGAACGACAGATCGATGATCAATGAGTTGGTTTAGAACAATCGTGTGCAAGTCGTGCCAGGTGCGAGTTTGTGATCCCAAGTGCTGATAGAGGAGTGACTTGCGAGGGAAGTGAGGTCTAGGGCTTGGGTGGAAGGAATTTACAGAGGTGACCCGATGGCGAGGTGGTCGGCGATTTCCTACTCTGAGACGGATGCTGGGGAAATTCAGCGGGAGCCGGGCAGTTCGGGACGTGAAAGGAGACCACAGTGGCGACATGCGTGATTTCGGCGAGCCCAAGCAATGGAGTGGCAGCGACTCAGCGGAAGAAGGTGGAGAGCGGCGAGTTGAGCCTGGTGGAGCGGGCGCAGCGCGGCGATGAGGAAGCCTTTGCGGCATTGTTTCAGCAGCACAAAGGGCGAGTGTATTCGGTGTGTCTGCTGATGACCAAGGATGTGGCGGAAGCCGAAGATCTGACGCAGGAGGCGTTTCTGCAGGTATTTCGCACGGTGGGATCGTTTCGCGGGGAAGCGGCGTTTTCGACGTGGCTGTACCGGGTGGCGGTGAATACGGTGCTGATGAAATTGCGGCGGCGGAAGGCGCCGCCGACGGTATCGCTGGACGAGCCGGTGAACGCGGAGTCGCCGACATTGCGGCGGGATTTTGGGCGGAACGATCCGGGCTTGACGGGGTTGGTGGACCGGATCAGCTTGCGGCGGGCGATTGCGGAACTGCCGGAAGGATGCCGGACGATTTTTGCGCTGCACGAAGTGGAGGGGTATCAGCATCACGAGATTGCGGAACTGCTGGAGTGTTCGATTGGGAACTCGAAGTCGCAACTGCACAAAGCCAAGCTGAAGATGAGGGAGTTGTTGTTTCCCAAGGCGAAGATTCGGCGGCGGGTGCCGCAGCGGGTGGCCCATCGGACGGAAGCGGACTCGCCGCGCTTGCGCATCGCTAAATTCGCCCGAGCCGCCTGAACCTCACCCGCAGCTAGGAAGGAGCCGGGCTGAATTCGAGCAAGAGGGAGAGCGAAGACCTCTGTGTTGCACGAGAGGAGCTTCGGCTCGCGGGCTCAGCGCTTGCATTTTTCATCCTGGAGGAGCCGGATTCGATGAGAGACAGCACGGCGGATATCCTTGCGAGCGGAGATAATCGCGTGGTTCGCATTCTTGTTGTCGACGACAATCCTGCGGTCCGTCGCTATCTGCGGGCGATTCTTGAACAACAAACTGCCTGGCGCGTATGCGGAGAAGCGCAGAATGGCGCGGAAGCGCTGCAGAAGACCTTCGAGATCCAGCCCGATCTCGTTGTGTTGGATCATCAAATGCCGGATCTTAACGGAGTGGACGTGGCGCGGGAGATCGCCCGCGACTTCCCGGAGATGCCGATTCTGATGGTCACCCTACATCTTTCCAATCAGTTAGCTGAGGCGGCCCGGGAAGCTGGCGTTCGGGGAGCATGCGCCAAGCAGGACATCGGATCGGTCGTAGAGGCGGTCGAAGTTCTGTTGCGCCATGAGACGTATTTCAAGGAGTTACCGAATTCTTTTCACTGAAAACAAAGCGCCTATCCGGCTAAAATAAGAGGCGCAGAGACGCACAAAATACAGGATTTCCCGTATTCGAACCACCCTGCGAGCACATGCTAAACTGGCGCCTGTACGGCAGGGTTCTAGTGCCAGAACCGGGTCTTCGCTGGCTGTTGCCTGAGAGGGGATTACGTAGAGCGAATGGTCTGGTCAGTCTCCCCCAGAGAACTGAGCGAGCATGACAATTCGCATTTTGCTGGTTGACGACCATCCAATCGTAAGGCAGGGGCTGAAAACTCTCTTGGAGGGACGCTCGGGCTGGCAGGTGGTCGGAGAAGCCTCGGATGGGGTCGAGGCCGTGCAGAAGGCCAAGGATTTGAGGCCCGACGTTATGGTTCTTGATGTCACCATGCCGCGAATGAACGGCTTGGAGGCGTGCCGGGTGATCCGTCACCAATCCCCGCAACTCGAGATTCTATTTGTCACGCAGCATGATTCTCCGCAGATGATGCGTGAAGCCCTAGATGTCGGTGCGCGCGGCTATGTCGTGAAGTCGAATGCCGCTCGCGATTTGCTGGAAGCAGTGGAAGCTGTGAGTCAGCATCGGGTCTTCACCGCTCTGCACGGTGGGAACCTGGCTAGCTCACATTAGTTCCCCGGGTTTGTGTGCTCGTAACGTTCTTCAAGCGCACCAAATGCTTTCGATCCACTCTGATAGTTTTTGGGGGTGAGTCTTGAAACTGAGAATTCTGTTAGCCGATGATCACGAAATCGTTCGTCGCGGACTGCGCGCCCTCTTGGAGAAGCATGAGGGCTGGGAGATCTGCGGAGAAGCCGGTGATGGCCGCGAAGCGATCGACAAGGCCATCCAGCTGACCCCTGACGTGGTCATTCTGGATGTTGGCATGCCCAACCTCAATGGCTTGGACACGACCCGGCAGCTGCTGCAACTCAATCCTCAATCCAAGATCATTGTCCTGACCATCACAGATTCGGATCAGGTCATTCGCGAAGCCCTCGATGCCGGTGCCCGCGGATTTGTGCTCAAGTCCGATGCCGCCCGTGACCTGGTTTCCGCCGTTGAAGCATTGCAGAGCAAGCGGATGTTCTTCACCCCGCGAGTCAACGATCTTGTCCTCGCTGGATTCCTCGATAAGGGACATACGATCTCAGCCAACGAAGCACCGAAGCTGCCGACTCTCACGGCGCGAGAGCGCGAGATCACTCAATTGCTGGCAGAAGGCAATAGCTCCAAGGAAGTAGCTTCTTTGCTGAACCTGAGTACGAAGACAGTCGAGACCCACCGCAGCAATATTATGCGCAAACTCAGTTTTCACTCGATACGCGACCTGGTGGTATACGCCATCAAGAACAACCTGATCCAGATCGATGTTCCGCCCCAGTCCAAGACGACCGCCGGAAGTTCGGCGGCCTAGCCGCCAACATCGACAGTTGTTCCCAAGAAACTGCGCGACACTTTCCAGCACCATAAGTGCTACTTCGACGGCCTGCACATCGCGGTTTGTCCGGCTCTCAGGCAACCAGTTCACCGGGCTCGATTTGATCCACGTAACACCACATCCACGCCTCACCCGGCTCAATCGAGCGGATCAGGGGATGCTCGGTCTTGTGAAAATGCCTGGTCGCATGTTTGTTCTTCGACGAATCGCAGCAACCCACATGTCCGCAGATGAGACATAAGCGCAGATGGACCCACGTATCCGCTAGCTTTACGCACTCTTCGCATACATGTGTGTTTGTCTTCGTAAACTTGATCTGATCCAGGTGGCTGCACTGCTTCGTCATGAACCCCTCCACTTTTCTTTACAGCATACGTCGTCCGAGCGGTCCCGGAAACAATTATCGTTTCACGAGATTTCCGACTGCTCGCGGAGTAAAATGAGGACGCCACGAGTTCTTCACGACCCGATATTCCACAGCTCCTCGCGCCCGTCGGTGTGAGGTTCCCTGCACGAAGAGGTAGCTCGTCATGAACGAGAAATTGGAAACGATCCCGGATGATGCGCTCAAGGGAGTCTCTCGGCGCAACTTCATCAAAGGCGTGATCGCCGGCGGCGTCGCGGCTTCGTCGGCAACATATCTGTTTCGCGCTTCTTCTCTCCTCGGACAACCCTCCACTGGGCTCGGCGAACGCCTGATCACGCTAAATGTCAACGGCCAGCTGCGACGCGTCGATGTCCTGAAGCAGGAGACTCTGGCCTGGACGCTCCGTTACAAGTTGGGCCTCACCGGAACGAAGCTGGGGTGTGACCGCGCCGAGTGTGGGTCCTGCACGGTACTGATTGACGACGTGCCCCACTACTCCTGCTCTGTGCTGACCCACACTGTTCGTGACCGCAAAGTCCTGACCATCGAAGGGTTGGCCAATCCTGACGGAACGCTGCATCCGGTGCAGCAGGGCGTCATCGACGAGCAGGGCTTCCAATGTGCATTTTGCATGTCCGGTTTCATCATGTCCGCCGTGGGATTCCTCAAGACCAATCCGAATCCGACCCGGCCTCAAATGGCGCATGGTTTGTCAGGAAATCTCTGCCGATGCCAGGACTACGACAAGATTCTCACCGCCATGATGCGCGGTGCCGAGAACATGAGGAGGGCCCACCGTGCCTGATTCTGATCCGAAACCCGGTCCACAAAAATTCGGAGCGCGCTACAAGCTCATCGGCCACGACTATCCCACAGCCGACCTGTACGCCAAGGTAACGGGGAAGGCGAAATATGCCGAGGACTTCCGGGTCGACGGTATGCTCTTCTGCAAACTGCTGCTCAGCCCCGTTCCTCACGGCCGCGTGAAGCATCTCGATGTCAGTCGGGCGCTGGCTATGCCTGGAGTGAAAAGCATCCTGACGCAAGATGATCTTCCCGGACCAGCCGATATCGTCACCGATCTGGGCTTCACCATCAAGGCGAACAAGCAGGGTGAGAAAGCCCTTACCATGGAACCGCTCTATCAGGGAGAGCCGGTTCTCGCGGTCGCGGCGGTCGACGAGTTTACGGCCGCCGAAGCAATGGAAGCCATCGACATCGAGTTCGAGCCGCTTCCGTTCGCGATCGATCCGCTTGACACACTCCGTCCCGGAGGACCAAATCCTCGCGTCGACGGCAACGTGTGGGTTCGGCCCGAGATGCCCCAAGCCAAGCCCGGCGAGAAATCGGCGAGTCCTCCAGCGCCCCAGGTCGGCGAGCTCAAATGGACCGATGCAGATTTCGAAGAGGCTAAGCAGGGACGACTGCCCATGGGAAAACCGCAAGAGGAATGGAGCTTTGGCGATCTCGACGCGGGCTTCAAGAATGCCGCACTGGTTCTGGACGAAACCTTCGTCACCCCCGATACCAGCCACGAGACTCTCGAGCCCCGCACTGCCCTGGCGTATTGGCAGAACGGCAAGGTATTTATCCACATGGGAACCCAGAGCACGGTCCAGACTCTGGCGAGCCTGGGACGATGGCTCAATATGGATCCGAGCCAGATCGTACTCATTAGCGAATACACGGGGGGCGGGTTCGGCAGCAAAGCCACGGGCTACATCTTCGCGATCATTCCCGCACTGCTCTCGAAGAAGACAAATCTTCCAGTGATGATGCGGATCAGCCGCGAAGAAGAACACTTCATCGGACGCGCCCGGCCCGGATTCCAGGGGCGCATGAAAGTAGGTTTCGCGAAAGATGGCCGCATCACTGGTCTCGACATGTTCGTGATCTGTAATAACGGACCGTACGACGCGGTCGGAGACGCAGGCACATCTGGAAATATCGTCTCGCTGCTCTATCAGCCTTTGGCCATGCGCTGGCGTGGAGTCACGGTGCTGACCAACACACCGCCCCGCGGCGCACAGAGCTCCCCGGGCGGTATGCAGGGCATCATCATCATGGAAACCATCGTTTCCAAGGCGGCGCGCCGGCTTTCTCTCGATCAGGTTGAAATCCGGCGCCTCAACTGCCCCGAGGGCAAAGCGCCGGTGGGTCCTCCGCGGAATGGCGTGCGATCCCATTCGACCAGCGCTTTCCTCAAAGAAGCGTTCGACCGCGGCGCTGAGCAATTTCAATGGAAAGATCGCATCTCGCGTCCGAAGCGCAGTGGCACAAAAGCGCGCGGCGTGGGTGTGTCTTCGAGTTGCTTCTATGGCGGCTCGATCGGCTATGACGGACTGTTTGTGATCAGGCCGGACGGCCGTATCGCGATTCAATCCGGCATCGGCAACCTGGGAACGGAATCGTTAATCGACGTGCATCGCGTTGTGGCCGAGATCCTGGACGTGCCTTGGGACAAGTGCGATGTCACCTTCGGCAATACCTCCAAGAACCTGCCGTGGACCTGCGTTTCAGGCGGAAGTCAGACGACCCATGCCATGACGCGAGCGGCGTATGCAGCGGCCATGGATGGTAAGCAAAAGCTGCAGGAGATTGCAGCGAAAACCCTTGGAGGCAAGCCGGAGCAGTATGAAGTCGCTCATGAACGGGTCTTTCACAAGGGCGGCGGCCGGAGCATGAGTTTGGCCCAGGCAGCGCAACGAGCCATCGAGTTGGGCGGAATCTATGACGGCCACGAAGCTCCTGCGGACGTAAACAAGTTCACCAAGGCTTCGATCGCCGGACTGGCGGGCCAGGGCCTGGTGGCAGCGGCAAAAGACAAGTACCCGCATGATGGCCAGACGTTCTCTTACGTTGCCAGTTTCGCAGAAGTAGAAGTCGATCTCGAAACCGGCAAGTACTACATCACGGACTTTCTGGCCGTCGCAGATGTTGGCACGGTGATACATCCGCGCTCCCTGTCAGGACAGGTGCTTGGCCGATCTACGCTGGGAATCGGCCATGCCATCGGCCAGAAATGGGTCTTCGACCCGCATTATGGCCATACCATCTCGCTGCGTTTTCATCACACGAGGCCGCCGACCATTCTGGACCTTCCTGTCAACATGCAGTGGGCAGCCCTGGACATTCCGGATCCCGAGACGCCTGTGGGCGCGCGCGGTATCGGAGAACCGCCGGTCGGCGGAGGCTGCGGAGCAATCCTGAATGCGTTATCCGACGCGCTGGGCGACGAGATCTTCCGTCGCGCCCCAGTCAACCTTGACACGATTCTGACGTCGCTCGAGGCAGGCCGGCCGATGCAGGATCCGTTAACCGCATTCATTTAGCGAATCTGAAACGGAGAGCGTTATGGCTGTAATCCGAGATGTGATGCCGGCATTCCACTTGTATCAGCCGACCTCTGCCGCTGATGCCCAGAAGTTACTCGAACAGAACGGCACGGACGCGTTGGCATTAGCCGGCGGTCTGGACAGCTTTGACTGGCTCAAGGACCGCATCCGAAAGCCGAAAGCGGTCATTGACCTGGGAGGCGTTCGGGAACTGAAGGGCATTCGAACATCGGACGACGGGGTCGAGATCGGCGCTATGACCACGCTCACCGAGGTGGCACAGCATCCGGTCATCCGGGAAAAGTACTCGTTGCTCGCGCAGGCGGCAGAACTGGTGGCATCTCCGCAGATTCGCAATCAGGGAACTCTTGGCGGCAACGTTTCCCAGGATGCGCGCTGCTGGTATTACCGTGCCGGCTGGCCTTGCTATCGCGCCGGGGGCAACATCTGCTACGCCGACACACCGGTGGGCCGCAACCGCGAACATGCGATCCTGCACGCGGATCGCTGTGTGGCCGTGAATCCCTCCGACACCGCGCCAGCCTTGATCGCCCTGGACGCGAAGTTTCTGATCCTGACCTCCAAAGGCCGGCAAGCCGTCGACGCCGAAGATTACTTCATCGGTCCGGACCTCGATATCACGCACATGAACATTCTGCAGCCCGGTGACTTGCTGACGGCGATTCGCATTCCGGCGAACTGGGCTAGTGCCGAGTTTTACTTTGAGAAGGTTCGAGACCGCAATGTCTGGGATTTTCCGCTGATGAACGTGGCCTCAGCCATGAAATTGTCGGGATGCACCATCCAGAACATGCGTCTTGCCGTGAATGCCGTTGCCGCCCGGCCTCTGCGGCTGAAATTGGTTGAAGACTCGGTTCGCGGCAAAGTGCGGGAGGCTGCGACGGGCGAAGCTGCCGGCAGGCTGGCCGTCGAGGGAGCCGTCCCACTGCAGTTCAACGCTTACAAGATTCCGTTGATGCGCAATCTGGTTAAACGCGCCATAAGCGGCGTCCAGGAGGCAGCATGGGCATCCTAGAGTGGGCGACAAGTCCGTTGGGACAACGGGTGCCGATTCATATCGCGTGGTTTCTGATATGGGTTGCGCTGATCGCCGGCCTGGTCTTTCTGGTCGTGCACGCGATCTACGTTCGCTATTTCGCAGAGAAAACAGCGTTCGCGGCCGATCCGCCGGTAAATGTTGGACAGCTGCCAACGCGCATTCCCCGCCATTCACTCGCTGCCCGACTATTCCACTGGATCATGGCTGCCGCGATATTCGTTCTTTTATTTACTGCATTCTTGCCGAAGCTTGGATTTCGCTTTGACTGGGTCACGTATCACTGGATCGCGGGAACGGTTCTTGCCTTGTCGATCTTTTTTCACATCATTCACGCGACCTTCTATCTGGATTTCTGGTCGATCTGGCCCGACCGGGCGGATCTTGAAGATGCCCGGAAGCGCTTTCGGCGCTTCATGGGTAAGCCGGCCGGGTTACCTCGGAAGTTCGCCAAGTACCCGCTCGAGAATAAGCTCTATCACGGCGTAGTTATGCTGACGGGCTTGGCTGTGATCGCGACCGGCATCTTTATGATGTTTCGGGTACGCACGATTCTTCCCGCGCAATCCCTATTTATTCAGCGATATGACCTGGGGCCTGATGTATGTGCTGCATGGGTTGGCCGGAGTCGGGCTGATCACTCTGGTCATCGTTCATGTTTACTTCGCCGTGCGTCCGGAGAAATTACCGATTACTGCATCGATGATCGTCGGCTCCATGAGCCGTGAGTTCTATCTGAAAGAACACGATCCGAGGCGCTGGGTCGTGCAGTTGTTACCGCCGAAACGGGGATTGGCCGATGGCGACTGACTTCCTCGAACGCTGCGAGGTTATCGAAGAATGCTACGAATTCCTCCTCGCCTACGCGGCTCAGGGTCTGCCTGCCGACGATGGTGGACGGGTACACGAGTTCTTGCAGCGCGCAGCTTCCGCCCTATCCGGGTTGCCGGAGAGTTGCAGCCGGGCGGTCAGGGATCAGGAACTCGGGCCGGCTGATAAGTATGCCGCCTTCGGCTCGATGCTCCAGCGTGACGCAACCGACTCCATCACCGCAATCGAGTTGGTACTCGCTCAACCCGTCCTCAGTTCCCAGTTGATCGATAATCTGAACGCGTCAAGCCATCTCCGCGCATTGCTGACCGATATCTTCCTCATCGGCGAAGTTTTGAGAACCCGCGACAAGCTTGTTCCTGTTATAAAAGACGCCGGCTTGCCATAGCTCTATCCTTCGAAAAGCTCCCTGACTACATCCGCAGTGGGTTAGGATATGATTTGTACATGTAGTTCAATCTTCCCCAAATGAGAGCCCAGTCAATGACAAATCTAGGTGTGGTACTGGAGCAGTTAAAGCAAGACCGATCCCGGTTGGATCAGGCGATAACAGCCCTGAGCAAGGTAGTACAAGGCAGACCGAACGGAGGGGGCCAGACGGGTTCGGGCCGTACGCTATCTTTGGCTGCACGGAAGAAGATCGCCGCAGCACAGAGGGCGAGATGGGCAAGAGTGAAGGCGGCGTCGAAGAAGGCGGCGTAGCGGTTAGAGTGCGAGACGCAGCTATGTCTCCGCAATAGTTCCCAGGAAAAAGGCGACTCGAGTCATCGGGTCGCCTTTCTCATATCTATCTGCTTTTTGTTCAAACCGCCAGCCGGGTGATTCCGCAGAAATACAATGCCACCCGGACTAGTCCTTGCTCGGCTTCTTCGGAGTCAGATCGCAGGCTTGCCGAACCTGGTCCAGATTCAAGCCCGCGGGCGAGAACTCCGCGATTTGACGGCCGCTGCGGGTCGGAAGTGCGACGTTAAAAACTTGAGCGCCGATCATGCCCCGTGCGGTGCCCTTGTCCATCGAAAGGAAATGATCGCGCACCCAGTTCCAGCCGCGGAAATAATGAACGTCGTCGACGCGAACCTCCACTTCCAGCTGCGGCTGTCCCCAGAAACCCGGACGGTTCGGCGGAGGCAGCCGGACTCCCGGATTGAAGTCTGCCAGCTTCATCTTGCCGTCCTGGCAGTAAAGCTCGACGCGTGGCTTGTAGTTGGGATCTTCCCGAAAATAGTTGTTGGAGAGAAGTTCGAAGCGAACTCTCTTGGCGCCCGTCATCTTGTCGTCCGACTGAAACTGCATCCAGTTGCCGCCGGCACTGACGCCATCTTTTTCATCCTGGTAGGGACTCATTGCGCCTTGCTGTGCAACCGTCATCACGACGGAAGCGCCGATGATCAGGGCCAGACAGGCCAGAAAGGTCACGACAGATCGGCCCAGGTCGCCGGACCCACGAAAGGAATGCAAACCGTTCACGATGCCCTCCATACGGAACTCTGCCTATATTGAACCCCGGAAGTGGATGGGAAGTTGCTCGAAAAGGTACCTTTGGCAGACGAACCGGGGAGTGGGTCGGCGATCAGCGCGTGTCGATCCGGAGGTCCATATAGACCTGGGAACGGTCATCGAACTGGCTTACGGATTTGGTATCGCTTTTGCGTCCCTTGTATTGGGCGTAGACCTCGTAATCGATCGCCGTTGAGAGGGCCGGAAAACGGTAGGTACCGTCATGGCCGACGATGTACGTCTTCACCGAGCCGGTTCGGGAATTGGTCAGGTAGACGACCGAATCGGGCAGGGGATTATCCTGCGCGTCCAGCACCTTACCCAGAAGAAGCCGACCGTTGGATCTGTCCTTCTTGTCGGCGGACGCGCTCAGGACCACAGCCAGGACTATCAACAAAACACATCCCGGAGCCGCGACCGTCATCAGCGACCGTTTAGGATTCATGGCGGTAGGTCCATTGTCTCACGGTTGAGCGACGGCAGAGATACCCGAATCGGGCAAGAAATGTTAGTGAGCGAGGTGCAGCCCCATATCCTCGCGTTCGTCGTTATAGACATGGACGGTCACCTCCTGCACCAGATGCAGGGGTTTGCCATCGGCCGCTTTAAAACCCTTCAAGTCCGCCCAGACCACATAGTCGGCTTCGCCCGCGGGAACGCGTTGGGCAAACTCGCCATTGTGATCCGAGTAGAGCTCCCACTTTGCTTTCCTGTCTTTCGCCCGGCGGATCTTCACCGTAACACCGTACACCGGACGATCGTCCGGGCCCCAGACAGTTCCAAAGATGAGTGCATAAGGTTTGTCTTTCGGTTCAGCTGCAGGTGAGGCGGCCATAAGGCGGGGGCTAAGCAGAGGGAAGGCAATTCCCGGAACGAGAATCACTGAAAGGAGAAGCCGAAAAAGCAGATGGCTGGCGCTACTCGGGCGGGATCTAGGAGTAATCACCGTCTTCGTTTTCCTCTTCCGCTTCTTCATCGTCTTCTTCGTAGCCCTCTTCGACAGCCTTCAATTCGAGCGGACTCGTCGTCACTACCTCGAAATCGGTGCCGCACTCCGGGCACGAAATCACTTCACCTTCGTCGACCTCCTCCTCCTCGACGTCGAGATCAGTTTCGCATTCAGGGCACAGAACCATAAAGCCTCCCTTGCCTATTAGAGCCTCTTGATAATATTTAGATTCTCCCCGGCGGTTGGTCAAGTGGGGCAAAGGCTGTAGGGGCCTGGGCCGGAAGAGAAAGGGGATTACTTTAAAATGACGCGTCTTTCGCTGTCAACCATCGCTGTCTTGGCCAGCCTGATGCTGCTGCAAGCACCCGTTTGGGCTCAAGCGACTCCGGAAGTGGCCGATCCACAGATTGCGGCGGCGCTGCAGCAAGTGTCTGCGGAACGCATTCAGGCGAACATCGAGAAGCTGGTCAGCTTCGGCACACGGTCGACGTTGTCGGCGCAGGACGACGCATCCATCCAGGCGGGGCGCGGAATCGGTGCCGCCCGGGAATGGATCAAGGCCCAGTTCGAGCAGTATGCGAAAGACTGCGGCGGATGCCTCGAAGTCAAGACCGACGCCTTCTTGGAGCAGCCCGCCGGGCGGATTCCGAAGCCTACGGAAATCACCAATGTTTATGCGGTGTTGAAGGGCGCTGACGCGGGAAACGACAAGCGCATCGTACTGGTGACCGGGCACTACGATTCGCGCGATAGCGACAATTTTGATGTCACTGGGGATGCTCCCGGAGCAAATGACGACGGCAGCGGCACTGCCGTCAGTCTGGAATGTGCGCGCGTCCTGAGCAAGATGAAGTTCCCGGCGACAATCATTTTTCTCACCGTAGCCGGCGAGGAGCAGGGCCTCAACGGCAGCCGGCATTTCGCGAAAATGGCAAAGGACGAGGGTTGGGATCTCGACGCGGTGCTCAATAATGACATCGTCGGGGGCGACAACAGCGCCGAGCAGGATCATTCTGTTGTGCGGGTGTTTTCGGAGGGAGTACCAGCTGCCGCGTCTGAGCAGGATCTCCGGAGAATTCGCGCTCTTGGCGGAGAAAACGACTCCGGTTCACGCGAACTGGCCCGCTACATCGCCGAAGCCGGCCGTACCTACGATGCCGGGGTCAAACCCCTGCTTATCTTCCGGCTCGACCGCTACCTCCGCGGCGGCGATCATTATTCCTTCAATCAGCAGGGATTTTCGGCGGTCCGCTTCACCGAGTATCGTGAAGATTTCCATCATCAGCATCAGAATGTGCGTACCGAAGGTGGCGTAGAATATGGCGATTTGCCAAAATTTGTCGACTATGACTATGTCTCGCACGTAGCCCGGCTGAACGCGGCCACGCTTGCCTCCCTCGCTGCGGCTCCCGCGCCTCCTGCCAACGTGCATCTGCTCACCAGAAATCTGGAGAACGATTCCACCCTGACGTGGGATGCGTCGCCGGGCGGTCTCGCTACCGGCTATGAGGTCTTGTGGCGAGCGACGTCAAGCCCCGACTGGGAGCATGCACAAGACTTCGGCAACGTGACTCGCGCCACGATGAAGCTCTCCAAAGACAATGTCATTTTCGCTGTCCGGGCTGTCGATCGGGTCGGGCACCGCAGCCTGCCGGTCGTACCCACTCCGGAGCGATAGCGAGCGCGATCGTGGCCGGCGAGTAAAATGGGACGGTAGCAAGTCGAAGAGGAGATTTGTGCGACGAAGCGGCGAACCGATGACGTTGAGCCTGCCCCCGTTCACCAGGGCAGTGACGTGGCTGCTGGGCCTCAATACCGGCGTCTTCCTCTTAATGGAGTTGCTTGGAGTCGTCGGACTTCGAGCCCCTTATGAGTTCATTCTGACCAACTTCTGGCTGCTGCCCGAGGATGTGGTCCGCCACGGAGAACTCTGGCAGATCGTCACTTACAGCTTTCTTCATCAGGGTTTCTGGCACTGGTTCGGGAACATGCTTGGGCTGTGGATGTTCGGCGCGTCCATTGAAGGCGCTTGGGGAACGCGCCGGCTGCTGGAACTGTACACCGTCGGAGTGCTCGGGGCAGCTGCCACCACGATTGGGTTTTCCTATGCCCATGTGCTGGGCAGGCCCGATGTTCCGACGATCGGTGCCTCCGGCGGCGTCTTTGCCATCCTGATCGCGTTCGGCATGCTGTTCGCCGAAAGCGAAATCATGATGATTCCGTTCCCCTTCCTCATCAAGGCGAAATACCTGATCGGGATTCTCATCGTGATTACGCTTGCTCTCGCCATGGCCGGTGGCGGCAATGTAGCCTACGTCGCGCATATGGGCGGCCTGCTGTTCGGCTACCTTTACGTCAAGCGCGGATTGAAGCCAGTGGTGAAGTTAGGAGTCTCGGAGCGCTACTACGGCCTGCGCAACTCGTATTACCGGTGGAAGCGGCGGCGCGCCGCCAAGAAGTTCGAAGTCTACATGCGGCAGCATGACAAAGAAGTACACTTCGACGAGCACGGAAATTACATCCCCCCGGACGACGATCAGCGCAAAGGCAACGGCGGCGGGAAGTCGGGCTGGGTAAATTGAAGGCAGAAGTGAGAAGCAAGGAGGAATCTCCCCCCGATCCGTACTTCGGGCTCTTAAATCTGAAATTTTGAACCTCGCTCGGGCCTCCCTGCTTGTACCCTCTGAAATTCTTCGAGCACTCTCGCCGGAACTTGAGGGTTCGTAGTCTTTCCTTTGAATCCCAGATCATGACCAGCGCCTTCGACCGCAAGCAGTTCTGTCCGCGCTGGAATCATTTTGATCGCGCGTTCGATTTCCGCGATGGAGCCGAAAGGATCGCGCGTGCCGTGAACGAACAGCGTGGGCGTATGCAGATCGGGCAGATGTTGTGTCCGTTGCTGCTCGGGACGCCGCGGAGGATGCAGCGGATACGAGAGCAGCAGCAAAGCTGGAACGACATTGGGTTCTTCGGCGCAAAGCACGCTCGATTGGCGCCCGCCGTAGGAATGGCCCCCAAGAAAGACGCGTCCGGATGCGAGGTTTCTCAGGGCGTTCACCGCGTTTTTCAGCCCTTGGCGGTCGCGGGCAGCGTCGCCCGGACCGGGTGGGCCGAAGGATCGCGCCTGCCGGTAAGGAAGGTCGTAGCGCAGGACCGCGAAACCTTCAGCGCAGAACGCCTCGGCAAGCGCGCGAAGCAGCGGCGCCTGCGCGTTGCCGCCAGCACCGTGGGTAAGGACGAGGCCGTCCCCATTAGCACTTTCAGGCACGTGCAGAAATCCGCGAACCGGAGGATCAACGGCGGTCTCGGCGAACCGACGAATGGACGAATCGGGCAAGGCCCCATTCTAATCGGAGGCGCGCTCGGAATCCTCCTGCGTCAATGCCTTTCGTGCCTCTTGAAGTTCTGATCTGCCCGGACGGTCCCCACGCTCGCAGACCTTCAGCAGTTCCTGAAAGTAGTGGCGACTGACATCGCCTTTTGCGGCGAGACGCGCGGCTTTCGCAGCGCCATAGAGAGCACGAAAGCGGCCAGGCTCTTCCCTGATGGTCATCTCAAACTGCTCCAGGGCGGCGACTGGCTGATTTGCAGCCAGCAGCATCTCACCATACAGTTCCCGCGCCGGGGCAAGCGGACCAGGAGTCACTGCACTTTTCTCGGTTCCGTCTTCCATTTCTGCTGCGGATTTCATCTCGCGCAATGCCTCATCCTTTTTGCCCTCCGCCATTCTGGTCCACGCCGCAACCTCACGCTCCTGAATCTGCACTTGCAGAGCCCAATAGTTTTCCCCACTCCTCAGCAGTTGATCCCGGATTTCTCTCAAGGCTGTGGCTGCTTCCTCGGCTGCTTTGGTTTCTCCCAGACGGGCGGAGCCCAATCCGCGGGAGAACCAAGTAATGGCTTCGGTATGGGGAAACGGTCCCTCACGTCGCGATAGTTGCGCAGCCTGTTTCCAGTCGCCACGTTCCAGCGCGTAGCGCGCCGGGATCGCCGCCAGAGCGAAATAGCCGGCAAGGGGAGGCCCAGCGCCGCTGACCATGAGCTTCGGGTCGAAACGTGATTCGATCTCAGGTAAAGAAGCCACGATGCGCCGAGCGTCCTCATCCTGGCCAGTTTGCAGATAGGCATAAACTTCGTAATCACTGGCGTGAAGCTCTTCTGCGGTCTGTCCTTCGCGCCTTGCAGCCGCGACAGCTGCGATGTTGCTGGCAATCGAATCCTGCCAATAGCCGGTGCGGGTGAAGGTATGGGAAGGCATGTGCAAAGCATGTGGTGTATCCGGCGCAATTTCGGAGTAGCGGCGCGCCGCTTCCAAGGCCCGCCCCGCCAAAGAAGGGACATCGTAGGTGTGGATGATGTAATGCGCTAACCCCGGGTGGTCGGGCTCCTGCTTGAACAGATTCTCGAGAATGGCGCCGGCCTTCAGGCGCCCAGCGTAGGTCTTATCGGCCGGATCTTCGGAGGCTGCGATCGCCAGCGCATAAAATATTTGCGCTTCATCATCGGTGGGATACTTTTCTGCGACCTTGCCCATGGCATCGCGATAGGCGATGAGTCGTGTCTGCTGCGGAGTATTCTCAAAGTCGCGGTACAGATTGGCGACCGCTGCCAGGTAACAACGTTCCCGGTCGGTTTTTGCGCCGACGCTCTTGCCAAGTTCCACGCTGGCCTGACCCGCCTGCAACTGGGACTTGTCTTTCATCCCGGGGGCGAAGGGATTGCTCCACTGGCTGAGCGCGATGCCCCAGTAGGCAATTCCACAGGTGGAGTCGCTCTTCAATGCTGACTGGAATCCTTGAATGGCGCGGCTGAACTGGAATGAGTGCAAGAGTGCTACCGCTCGATCAAAATCCTCCTGTGACGCCGCATTGCAGGAAGTAGAGAAGTGTACAGTTCCCAATTTTTCACTGAAGGGATGCTCATGCTCCTGGCCGAAAGCGTTGGCGGCGGCAAGAAGTGCGAGACAAAGGCTGACGGTGCGCGCGTGCAACATGGCCCTCCCCAGATTCCTGATGCGACATTTTAGCGCCAGAGTACGATGATCGCCGTCTTTGCGGGAGTGTCCCCTGCATCGCGCGCTCGAGCTAGATTTCCGCCACTTCGGCCAGAGTTTCGTAGACTTTTACGATCTCGATCTCGTTGCCCAGCTTGGCCCAGCACCGCAGCATGTCCGGATCTTCCAAAGCGGCCTTTCGAGCCTCTTCCGATTTCCAGTAGCGCAGGAAAATATAGTGCGACTCCCGATCACGATAGAGCAGATCGCGTCCGTAGCCCTTGTTGGAGACAATCGCGCTCAACTCGTGAATCGTGGCGAGCGATGCGGCTTCCCGCCCGGCTACCGGTTCCCAGACTGCCAGCGAGAGGATCTCCTGGGCCATAAGCGGCGATTATAACGTGTGAAGGATTGCTCTGGAACTTACTTGTTACCGCTCTGCAATTGGGCTTTGAGTCGCGCGGCGACACGCTCCCGCAATTTGCGAAAAAACGTCTGCACGTCTGCAAAGGTGGTCTTGGGATCGTTGTTGTAGTCCTTCAGGCGATGATGGTAATTCTTCGCGTTTGGCGCGATCTCGTCGATCACGAAGCGCGCCTCCTGCATAGCTGCGCCGCGATGCGCGAATTTGCCGGTGACGTCGTATGTGGCTTTTTCCAGCGCACAGTAAAGGCTGAACGTTTTCGCCTGGGCCGGACAGACGCGCGTATCGGCACGATTCCACTTCGAGGGCGAGTCCAAAATCTCTTGCGCGCGCTGCACGATTCGGATATCCGCTTGCGTGACCGGCGGGCGCGCATCCGGATCATCCTCGGCTTGGGCAGATTGCTGCGCAGTGACTCGTGGGATTGACAAGAAGCCAGCCAAGATCAAAGCAGCCGGAACGATCAAGATTCTGGGGTTTTGTGTCATCGTCTGAAGATTTTTGCCCAATTTTTCTTCACAAGAACCGCGACCGTCAGCCGCCAACTGCGGACGATGGCCGTCAGGAGCGGGATCTCGGACGTCGGCCTGAGCGCTTTCTGCCGCCTGCCATGCTCCGCGCTTCTTCCGCGGTCACGACATGCAGGCGCATGAGGTTCGTGGAGCCCGAGGCCTGCCGCGTGCCCGCGACCACGCCCAACACGTCTGCGGGCTTCAACAGGCCACGACGCATGAGGTCCTGTTCGGCCATGGTCACCATCTGCTCAGCCGAGTGAGCCTGACGACAGCGCACCGGATGCACTCCCCAGAAAAGATTCATGCGCTGCACCACCGGCCCGAAATGTGTGAAGGCATAGATCGGGACCTTCGGGCGATATTTGGAAATCATACGCGCTGTGTTTCCTGTCTCGGTAAAAACAGCGATCGCTCCCATGGGTAAGTCTTCGGCGGCATGAGCGATCGATTCGCAGATGGTCTCGGCGACTGAAAGTCCGTGCTGTTCACGGCGCCTTCGGAACTGCACGAAGTCGCTCATGTTGTCTTCGGCTTCCACCACGATGCGCGACATGATGGAAACCGACTCGCGCGGAAAATGACCGCTGGCCGTCTCCGCCGAAAGCATCACGGCGTCGCTGCCGTCAAAAATCGCATTGGCGACATCGCTCGCCTCGGCCCGCGTCGGGCGCGGGTTGTCGACCATGGATTCGAGCATCTGGGTGGCTGTAATGACCGGCCTGCGCCAGGCGGCGGCCCGCCGAATTACGTGTTTCTGAATGACCGGGACTTTCTCCGGCGGCACCTCGACCCCCAGATCGCCGCGCGCTACCATGACTCCATCGGCGACCTCGAGGATCTCTTCCAGATGGTCAATGGCCTGAGGCTTTTCCAACTTGGCGATCACAGGCACGTCGCTCTCGTGCGTCGCGATGATCCGCTTCACCATGCTGACGTCGGCAGCCGTGCGCACAAACGAGATCGCAACCACATCGACTCCGTGGGCGAGGCCGAATTCCAGATCTTTGCGGTCTTTTTCCGTCAGCGCAGGAATGGAGAGCGCGACTCCGGGCAAGTTGATCCCCTTCTGCTCGCCCAGCACGCCGCCATTGATCACATCGCACAGCACGTCTTTGCCGCGGGTTCCGCGGACGCGCAACTCGATCAATCCATCACTAAGCAAGATCCTTGCGCCCGGCGTCACCTCGCGGGCAAGGTCGGGAAATGTAGTCGAGATCCGCAAGGCTGTGCCCAGAATATTCTGCGGCGTAATGGTCACCACCCCGCCCGTCTTGAGCACCACCGGCTCGTGCTTCTCGAGCAGCCCGGTACGGATCTTCGGACCCTGCAGGTCCTGCAAGATGCAGATTGTGCGCCCCTCGTGTTCCGCAGCCCGCCGCAAGCGTGTGATGCTATGCGCGTGATCTTCGTGAGAACCGTGGGAGAAATTCAGGCGGGCAACATCCATGCCGAGTCGGAGTAAATCGCGCATGGCGGCTTCCGAGCAACAAGCCGGGCCAATCGTGCAGATGATCTTGGCGCGGCGTGCCAGCGCCGGGTCGGACGAGGGCGTATCCGAGAGAGCACCACGGATTTCGCGCACCTCCGGATAGTCCTCTCCATGCGCGTCGTGCTTGCTGGCCTTCAAGTTTCTCCTCGATCTGGAATTGGAAAATCGGTGTTCCGGCTAGTCAGCGGCCTTCGGGCCGTGGATGGCCGTCAGTTCTTTGCCCAGCATCGCACGCGGAAACAGCAATGCGTTGAATTCAGCTCCCACCAGCACCACCAGAGAAACCATGTACATCCACACCAGCAGCGCGATGCCGGCCCCCAGCGATCCATAAATTGTAGCGAAGTCGCCGAAATGCTGCAGGTAGGAACGAAACCCGACCGTCACCAGAAACCACAAAACGGTCGCCAGTGTCGCACCGGGAATCACGCTATGCCAGCGCTGCGTGCGGGGCACGGCGTTGTGGTAGATCAGGGCGATGACCGAGATGCTGGTGAGCGTGGCGATGACCCACCGGATGGCTCCCCATAGCAATAAGATATAGGCGCTGAAGTCAGGATCGATATAGGGCAGGATGTGGGTTTCGATCTTGCTGCCTAAGGCGACTAGCAGCGTCGCGAAGGTCATCGGAATCAACGCGAAGATGACGAGCAGAAACGCGATCAGCCGTTCTTTGACCAATCCCCACGTCTTCGGCAACTGGTAGCAACGGCGAAAGCCATCCATCCACGAAACCATGACGCCGGAGGCGGTCCAGAGCGTCACCAGGGCAGTGGTGATCAGCAGGCCGACCGGATGATGCGGCGCTCCTCTCAGGTAATTCAGCGCGGTGGTGCTTCCGGCAGGAAGGATGCTACCCAAAGCGTAGGAAAGTTCGCGCAGGTACGGCTGGCCTTTGCGCCAGCTCGCCAGGACTGAACCAACGACCAGCAAGACAGGAAAGAACGTCAGGATCGAGGAATAGGCTGACGCTTTCGCCGTGGCGAAGGCATCGTGCTCGAAGGCACGCCAAGTAGCTAGCCGTAGAAGCCGTAGGAAGCGAAGCATCCTCTGCCCTAGATTAGGGCCGGGAGGCACGGGACGCAACGAGGGAAGTACAACCGGTTCCTCGGAACGCACTCGCTGAGGGTTAGCGTGCATCGATAGTTAGAGGCCAAAAGCGGCTTCGGGGGCGACACCATCCGCCCCCGAGATTTCGCTTTCGTTTCGACTACTCCGCCGCCGGCAGTTCCGCGGGCAGGTCTTCGTTCTCGCCCTCGTGACGCATCATCTCGAGAGCTCGCTCGGCCTCTTCATAAGCTGCCGAGACTTCGGCCTGCACCTTGGCCGCCGCCTCCTCCATCTCTGGCGAGAGGCGGACGTTGCGGTAGTACTCCATGCCGGTTCCGGCCGGGATGAGGCGTCCGACGATGACGTTCTCTTTCAGGCCGCGCAGGTGATCCACCTTACCGTTGATCGAGGCTTCGGTGAGCACGCGCGTGGTCTCCTGGAACGACGCCGCCGAGATGAACGAGTCGGTCGAGAGCGATGCCTTCGTGATGCCGAGCAGCAGCGGGCGGCCGGTGGCCGGCTTGCCGCCTTCCTTGATCACGCGCTCGTTCTCTTCGCGGAATGCGAACTTGTCGAGCTGTTCCTCGAGCAGGAATCGCGTGTCGCCCACGTCTTCGACCTTCACCCAGCGCATCATCTGCCGCACGATCACCTCGATGTGCTTATCCGAGATGTTGACGCCCTGCAGCCGGTAGACTTCCTGGATCTCGTTGACCAGGTATGCCTGCAGCTCCTTTTCGCCGAGCACAGCCAGGATGTCGTGCGGGTTGAGCGGGCCATCCATCAGCGGTTCACCCGCCTTGACGCGCTCGCCTTCCTGCACGTTGATGTGAACGCCGCGCGGAACCGAGTACTCCTTCTCAGTGCCGTTGTCGGCGACCACGTAGACCTTGCGCTGGCCCTTGGAAACCTCGCCGAACTTGACCGTGCCATCGATTTCGCTGATGACCGCGGTCTCATGCGGCTTGCGGGCTTCGAACAGTTCGACCACGCGCGGCAGACCACCGGTGATGTCTTTCGTCTTGGTGGTTTCGCGAGGGATCTTCGCCAGCACGTCGCCGGGGCTGACCGTGTCGCCGTCCGCCACCATCAGGTGCGACCGCGAAGGCATCAGGTAGCGCTTGCTCGACTTGCCTTTGATCACGATCGCCGGCTGACGCTTCTCGTCGGGAGAATCGCCCACCACGTGCCGCGACAAGCCGGTCACTTCGTCGACTTCCTCGTGCAGGGTCACGCCTTCCTGCAGGTCTTTGAACTGCACCGTCCCGCCGATTTCCGTCAGGATCGCGAAGGTGTAGGGATCCCACTCAACCAGCACCTGGCCGAGCGTGACCGGATCGCCGTCGTTGACCTTGACCTTGGCTCCGTACACGACCGAGTAGCGCTCGCGCTCGCGGCCCTTGTCGTCAACCACCGCGATCGAACCTTGACGATTCATGACCACCAGATCGCCGGCCTTCGACTTGACGGTCTGCAATCCGATGAACCGGACGCTGCCGTTGTTCTTGGCATCGAGGCGCGATTGTTCGGAGACTCGCGATGCCGTGCCGCCGATGTGGAAGGTACGCATCGTGAGCTGCGTTCCTGGCTCGCCGATCGACTGCGCTGCGATGACGCCGACCGCCTCGCCGAGTTCGACCAGGCGTCCCGAGGCCAGATTGCGGCCGTAGCACATCACGCAGACGCCGCGCTTCGATTCGCAGGTCAGCACGGAGCGAATCTTCACGCGCTCGATGCCGGCGGCCTGAATCGCTCCCGCGAGGTCTTCGGTGATTTCGTTGTTGATGTCGACGATGACATTGCCGTCATAGTCTTTGATTTTCTCGAGCGACACGCGGCCGACGATGCGGTCGCGCAGCGGCTCGATAATTTCGCCGGCTTCGACGATACCCGAGACGAAGATGCCGTCGACGGTTCCGCAATCGTACTCGCTGATGATGACGTCTTGCGCGACGTCGACCAACCGGCGAGTCAGGTAGCCGGAATCCGCGGTCTTGAGAGCCGTGTCGGCCAGACCCTTGCGGGCTCCGTGCGTCGACACGAAATATTCGAGCACCGTCAGCCCTTCACGGAAGTTCGCCGTGATGGGAGACTCGATGATCTCCCCCGAAGGCTTGGCCATCAATCCACGCATCCCCGAGAGCTGGCGGATCTGCTGTTTCGATCCGCGGGCACCGGAGTCGGCCATGACATAAATCGGATTGAGTTCGCCTTCCTTGTCGCGCTTCTGCATTTCCCCGAACATCTCGTCGGCCACTTTTTCCGTGATCGCTGACCAGATCTCGATAACTTTGTTGTAGCGCTCGCCGTTGGTGATGGCTCCATCCAGGTACTGCTGCTGCACGTTCACTACCTGCTTTTCCGCGTCGCGGACCAGCACCTTCTTGCTGTCGGGGATGACCATGTCATCGATGCCGATCGACAAGCCGGCGCGCGTCGCGAAGCGGAAGCCCAGCGATTTGACCTCATCGAGCATCTTGACCGTGGTCTCAAGCCCGAATTTCAGGTAGCCGTAGTTGACCAGCGCGCCGATGCCTTTCTTCTTGAGCAGGCCGTTGATGTAGGGCATTCCCTCGGGCAGATGGTCGTTCAGGATCGCCCGTCCGACGGTGGTGTTGATGAATGCCCGCTCCACGTGCACCGGATCGGTGTGAATCAGGTCCTGATCATCGTAGGCCGTCGTCAGATCGAGCAGGTCGCCGCTGTAACGAAGGCGGATCGGCGTGAGCGTTTCGACCTCACCGGCATCGAGCGCCAGCAGAACCTCTTCGATGTTCGCAAACGCGCGGCCTTCGCCCTTGGCTCCCGACTTCCCCTTCGTCAGGTAGTAGAGTCCCAGCACCATGTCCTGGGTAGGAACGGTGATCGGCTGGCCCGACGCGGGCGAGAGAATGTTGTGCGAAGACAGCATCAGCACGCTGGCTTCAACCTGCGCTTCCGGCGACAGCGGAATGTGCACCGCCATCTGGTCGCCATCGAAGTCGGCGTTGAACGCCGTGCAAACCAGCGGGTGGATCTTGATCGCCTTGCCCTCCACCAACACCGGCTCAAACGCCTGAATGCCCAGCCGGTGCAGCGTAGGTGCCCGATTCAGAAGGACGGGGTGATCTTTAATGACCTCTTCCAGGATGTCCCAAACAATCGGCTCCTGCTGCTCCACCATTTCCTTGGCTTGCTTAATGGTCGTGACGTTGCCGGTCTGCTCGAGCCGGTGATAGATGAACGGCTTGAACAGTTCGAGCGCCATCTTCTTGGGCAGGCCGCACTGGTGCAGCTTGAGCTCGGGTCCGACCACGATGACGGAACGCCCGGAGTAGTCAACGCGCTTGCCGAGCAGGTTCTGGCGGAAGCGTCCCTGCTTGCCCTTCAGCGTGTCAGAAAGCGACTTCAGCGGACGATTGTTGGCCCCGCGCAGAACTCGACCCCGGCGGCCGTTATCGAAGAGTGCGTCGACGGCTTCCTGCAGCATGCGCTTTTCGTTGCGCACGATCACTTCGGGCGCGTGCAGGTCCATCAACTTCTTCAGCCGGTTGTTGCGGTTGATCACGCGGCGATAGAGATCATTCAAGTCCGACGTGGCAAAACGCCCGCCATCGAGTGGAACCAGGGGACGCAACTCCGGCGGAATGACCGGAATGACGTCGAGGATCATCCAGTGCGGCTTGTTGCCGCTCTTACGGAAGGCCTCGACGACTTTGAGCCGCTTGGCGTACTTGAGCCGCTTCTGCAGCGAGCTCTCGTTCTTCATCTTCTCGCGCAGTTCGCCCGAAAGCGAGTCGGTGTCGACGCGCTTCAGCAGTTCTTTGATCGCTTCTGCTCCCATCATGGCCTTGAATCCGGCGGGACGGTACTGCTGGTCCAGCTCGCGGAACTTGGCTTCGTCCTTGATGACTTCGCGCTCTTTCACCGGAGCATCGCCAGGTTCGACGACCACGTAGGCTTCGAAATAAAGAACAGACTCAAGGTCACGCAGAGAGATATCGAGCAGGTGCCCGATGCGGCTGGGCAGTCCTTTGAAGAACCACACGTGCGAGCACGGTGAGGCCAGCTCGATGTGGCCGAGACGTTCGCGGCGCACTTTGGAGAGGGTGACCTCGACGCCGCACTTGTCGCAGATCACGCCGCGGTGCTTCATGCGCTTGTACTTGCCGCAGAGGCACTCCCAGTCGGTGACCGGGCCGAAGATGCGGGCGCAGAACAGGCCGTCGCGCTCGGGTTTGAAGGTGCGGTAGTTGATGGTCTCGGGCTTCGTCACTTCGCCGTGCGACCAGCTCCGGATTTTTTCCGGCGAGGCCAGCGAGATGCGAATGGCGTCGAAGTCCGCGATCACATTTGCCATTTCGAATGGGCTCGAACGAAACAAGGTGTTCCTCCGCTTCCTGCGGCTCTGACGCGTCCGCTCACGGAGCTCATGCTGCAGTTCTCAGTTCCGGTTCTCAGTTCTCAGTTCTCAGTTCTCAGTAAAACCGGAATCGAACTCTCGCCTGTTCATGCGGCATTGAGCTCGGATGCCGCAGTGGCGCTGATTTTTCCCTCAGGGACCCGTGTTATCGGCGTCCCTGGCGGCACGAGTAAACTCGTGCCCTTCCCTTAATCCGCTGCCGCACTGGCCGTCGGCTTCTTCCCCTCCGCCGCCTTGATCAATTCCACATCGAGGCAGAGCGACTGCAACTCGCGGATCAGCACGTTAAACGATTCGGGCACGCCGGGCTCCATCGCGGCTTCGCCCTTGACGATGGCCTCGTAAATCTTGGTGCGGCCATAGACGTCGTCGGACTTCGCCGTCAGCAGCTCCTGCAGGATGAACGCTGCGCCATACGCTTCCAGCGCCCAGACTTCCATTTCCCCGAAGCGCTGTCCGCCGAACTGCGCCTTGCCGCCCAAGGGCTGTTGGGTTATCAGAGAATATGGCCCGATAGAGCGCGCGTGAATCTTGTCGTCCACCAGGTGCGACAGCTTCAGCATGTAGATGTATCCCACGGTAACCGGCTGTTCGAACCTGTCCCCGGTCATGCCGTCGTAAAGCGTCGTCTTCCCTGACGTCGGCAGGCCGGCGTGTTCGAGCAGCGCCTTGATCTCGCCTTCCTTGGAGCCGTCGAACACCGGCGATCCCATGAACACACCCTTGGCGAGCGTGGGAGCGACGGTTTCGAGTTCCTCATCGCTCATGTCGGCGATGATGTCGGCGAGCTGCGAGTCCTTGAAGAGAGCCTTCAGCTCACGGCGGATGGCTTCGGTGCGCGTGTTTTCTTTCAGCAGGTTCGAAATTTTCTCGCCCAGCTCGAAGCCCGCCCATCCGAGGTGAGTTTCCAGAATCTGGCCCACGTTCATACGGGAAGGCACCCCGAGCGGGTTGAGGACGATTTCCACCGGCGTTCCGTCTTCGAGGTACGGCATATCCTCTTCCGGCAGAATGCGCGCGATCACGCCCTTGTTGCCGTGACGGCCGGCCATCTTGTCGCCCACGCTCAGCTTGCGCTTCATGGCGATGTAAACCTTGACCAGCTTGATCACGCCCGGCGGTAGTTCGTCGCCTTTGGTAAGTTTCTCCTTCTTCTCGTTGACGATCTTCTTGAGTACGTCGATCTGGCGCGATGTCATTTCTTCGATCTCGTCGATTTGCTCATTCACCCGCGGATCCTTGTCGGCGTACTTGATGCGCTTCAGGTTACGGGTCGAGATGCGCTCGATCTCTTCGCGCGTCAGAATCGTGCCCTTGGTCAGCAGGCGCTTGTTGGTGCGCTCGTCGTGCAGATCAGCCTGCACTTCCTTGCCGCCGAGGATGTTTTCCAGCCGCTTCAGGCGTTCGTCGGTCAGAATTCGGATTTCATCCGACAGGTTCTTTTCCAGCTTTGCGACCTGCGTGGCTTCGATGGCCTTCGCGCGCTCGTCCTTCTCCTGACCCTTGCGCGAGAAGATCTTCACATCGACAATCACGCCCTCGATGCCCGGCGGGCAGTAGAGAGAAGCGTCGCGCACGTCACCGGCCTTTTCGCCGAAGATCGCCCGCAGCAGCTTTTCTTCCGGCGTGAGCTGGGTCTCGCCCTTCGGCGTGACCTTGCCCACGAGGATGTCGCCCTGTTTCACATTCGCGCCGATGCGGATCACGCCCGCTTCGTCGAGATTGCGCAGCATCGTCTCGCTGACGTTGGGAATATCGCGCGTGACTTCTTCCGGACCGAGCTTGGTGTCCCGCGCCTCAATCTCGAATTCCTCGATGTGCAGCGAAGTGTAGTAGTCCTCTTTTACCATTTTTTCGGAGACCAGAATCGCGTCTTCGAAGTTGTAGCCGCGCCAGGGCATGAAGGCCACGAGCACGTTGCGCCCGAGCGCCAGTTCGCCGTGATCGGTGCAGGGACCATCGGCGATGACCTGCCCTTTGAGCACGCGCTGGCCCTTTTTGACCACCGGCTTCTGGTTGATGCAGGTGTTCTGGTTTGAGCGCTTGAACTTGGTCAGCTGGTAAATGTCACTGCCCACCTCGCGCGACAGCTGCGTGGGATGATGCTCGCCCTCGACCCGCACGATGATCCGTTCGGAGTCGACGGAATCGACGAGGCCGTTACGCTTGGCGAGAATGACCGCGCCGGAATCGCGCGCCGTGACACCTTCCATTCCCGTGCCCACAATCGGCGCCTGCGCGCGCAGCAGCGGGACCGACTGCCGCTGCATGTTCGCGCCCATCAGCGCGCGGTTGGCGTCGTCGTGCTCCAGAAATGGCACCAGCGACGCCGCCACCGAAACCAGCTGTTTCGGACTGACGTCGACGTAATCGACTTCCTCCCGGTTCACCAGCACGAAGTTTCCGGTCTTACGGGCATTGACGAGATCGGGCACGATGCGGCCCTTGTCGTCGAGTTCGACGTTGGCCTGCGCGATGGTGTGCCGGTCCTCTTCCCAAGCCGACAGGTAGAACGAGAATGGCTCGATCTGCGCCGGTTTCTTGCGCTTCTCCTTCAGCTCGGCGTTGATCTTTTCGATCTCGTGCTTTTCGATGTGATCGCCCACCTTGAAGTCGCTGTCTCCGACGTTCGTGATGGTCACGAAATCGATGATCCGGCCGTTTTTCACCTTCCGGTACGGCGACTCGATGAAGCCGTAGTCGTTGATGCGCGCGTAGCAGCTCAGCGACGAGATCAGGCCGATGTTCGGACCTTCCGGCGTCTCGATCGGGCAAATGCGGCCGTAGTGCGTAGGATGCACGTCGCGCACTTCGAATCCCGCTCGTTCTCTGGAAAGTCCGCCCGGCCCGAGAGCCGAGAGACGCCGCTTGTGCGTGATCTCGGAAAGCGGATTAGTCTGATCCATGAACTGCGAGAGCTGCGATGATCCGAAGAACTCGCGGATCGCGGCCATCACCGGCTTGGCGTTGACCAGGTCGTGCGGCATCGCCGTCGACATCTCCTGGTAGACCGACATCTTTTCCTTGATGGCGCGCTCCATGCGGACCAGGCCGATACGGAACTGGTTCTCCATCAGCTCGCCGACCGCACGCACGCGGCGGTTGCCGAGGTGATCGATGTCGTCGACCGCGCCGATGTTTTTGCGCAGCTTCAGCAAGTAGGCAATGGTGGCGTAGAAATCCTCGGGATCGAGCGTGCGCTTTTCGAGCGAAGTCGCTTCCTGGTTTTCGAACAGCTTGATGTTGAACTTCAGCCGGCCCACGCGTGAGAAGTCATACTTGCGTGGATCGAAGAACATGCCGTGGAACAGAGCCGTAGCCGTGTCGAGCGTCGGCGGGTCGCCGGGACGGAGCTTGCGATAAATCTCGATCAGCGCCTCTTGCGGCGTCTTAATCGAATCGCGCTTCAGTGTCTGGCTGATGACCGTGCCCACATCGTCGCGCTCGGGGAAGAACAGCGACATTTCGATTACGCCCGAGTCGAGAATCTTCGACAACTTGTCGGCAGTCAGCTCGGAGTTGGCTTCCAGCATCACTTCGCCGGTCGTGGTGTCGACCACGTCTCCCGCCGTCCACGCGCCTTCAAGATCGGTGATATCGACTTCGATTTCGGTGATCTTTGCCTTCTGAATCTCTTTGAGAATCTGGGCATTGATCTTGCGGCCGGAGTGCGCGATTTCCTCGCCCGATTTCGACTTGATGCTGTGGGCCAGCTTCATGCCCAGCAGGTTGGTCGCCTTGTCGCTCGTGGGATCGAGCGTCCAGTAGAGCTTCTTGTCCCTGACGGCGATCCGGTCGACGGTATAGAACGTGCGCAGGATATCCTCGCCGGAACGCAGGCCCAGGGCGCGCAGGAAGATCGTTCCCAGGAATTTGCGCTTGCGGTCGATGCGGACGTAGAGCACGTTCTTCTGGTCATATTCGAACTCGACCCACGATCCGCGGTAGGGAATGATCTTGCCAAGAAAATACGTGCGGTTGTTCGCCGTCTCGAAGAAGACGCCGGGCGAGCGGTGCAGCTGGCTCACAATCACGCGCTCGGTTCCGTTGATGATGAACGTGCCGTTCTGCGTCATCAGCGGGACATCGCCGAAGAAGACTTCCTGCTCCTTGATATCGCGGATGGAGCGGTTGCCGGTCTCGGCGTCCTTGTCAAAAATCGTCAGACGCATCGTGACCTTCAGCGGCGCAGAGTACGTCATGCCGCGCTCTTCGCACTCGGCCACGTCGTATTTCAGCTGCAGTCCGACCGGGTCGCCGCACTTGTTGCAGAAATCCGGCGTATTGGCGTTGTACGTCCCGCACTTGTTGCAAAGCACGTCCCCGGGATGGAACGGATCGGTGATGACGGTCGAGCCGCAGTTCTTACAGGTGGTGCGGAGGTGGTGAAGACCCTTGAGGTGTCCGCACTTGCACTCCCAATTTCCGATCGCGTAATCCACAAACTCGAGTTGTGATACGTTGCGGAAATCGGTGATGGGGAAGACGGACTGGAACACCGCTTGCAAGCCGCCGTCTTCGCGCTCGCTGGGCAGTTTGTCCATCTGCAGGAAGCGATCATAAGAGCGCTTCTGCACCTCGATCAGATTCGGGATCTGGATGGTTGCTGGAATCTTGGAAAAATCAAAACGTTTGCGGAAGGCATTATTCTTCATCGTCAAGAAACTCCCAATCTCGCGCGCAGCCGAATGGCCGCGCTCAAACCGCGGAATGTGGGGCGCGCTGCTGTTGCCGCGCCGCGGGACTTACCCTATGCAGAGTCGGAACAACCTGAAACCTGGAAAGACGACAGGGCGCCCGCAGGGACAGTGGTTCCCGCAGACGCCATTCAAGGCGTTTCGCCATTTCTGATTTGAAATCTTTCGCGCCAGTTCTTCGGCCTGTTTCCGCCCCGCCTGCCCGCGGAGCAGCCGCCCTAACTTCCTACGCGAGCCTCGCTCGCTCGAATGAAGCCCAAGGAAGTGACGTTATATAGATGCTAACATCGCCGCCCCGGCTTCACAAGTAGAAACGTATTACCTTAACGATTTTGCACCGTTTCCGGTGCTTTTCGTCCGTATCACGGTGCGGCAGCCACCCTCGGCCGCCGCCCTCAAGAGATCCTTCGACTCGACCACTTCTCGGTCTCGCTCAGGATAACGCCCAGCGTGACTCCCAGCCCCGCATGCGCTCGGCTTCACGCCCGCTAAACAGCGTCACTTCACTTCGACAGTTGCGCCAGCCTCGGTGAACTTCTTCTTGATGGTCTCGGCCTCTTCCTTGGAAACACCCTCTTTGATGTTCTTCGGAGCTCCGTCCACCAGTTCCTTGGCTTCCTTCAAGCCCAGGCTGGTGACTTCGCGGACGGCCTTGATCACGTTGATCTTGTTGGCGCCCACTTCCTTCAGGACGACGGTGAACTCGGTTTTCTCTTCTGCCGGAGCCGCACCCGCCGCCGCTGCGCCGCCGCCCGCCATCACTACGGGAGCCGCTGCCGCCGCCGACACGCCCAGGCGCGATTCCAGTTTCTTGACCAGTTCCGCCGCTTCCAGAAGCGACAAACCTACGATCGATTCTTCCAATTGTGCGAGATCCGCCATTTTGATTCTCCAGTCTTTAAAGTGTGTGCGGGCACTTGTGCCCGCAACTTGCTTTCGCCATCCCCAAACCAGGTTTCCAGTGCGCCCAGGTCTCAGCTCCCAGCGCCAGACAAACGCCCGGAACGGACCGCGCAACCCCTGAGTTGTGAACGACCAAACTTGAGGCGCTTGCGCGGCGTCTGAGCCGCGCGCCGAAATCCCGAGCGTTCTTTGCGAGGGACCTCAGTTCACGCTAACCGCTAAGCTTCCTTAAACTTCTTTTCCTGCACGCCCTGGTTGATCACTACGGCCAGGTTCCGAGGGACGGCATTAATCGCCGTCGCCAGGCGCTGCGCCGGGGCGTTGATCAGGAACAGGAGCTTCGACATCAGCTCTTCTTTCGACGGCATCGAGGCCAGGGCCTCGATTTCTTTAATGTTGATGACCTTGCCTTCAACGACGCCGACTTTGAAGGTAAACTCCGGTGTGTCTTTGGCATATTTGGTCAGCGCTTTGGCCATCGCCACCGGATCGCCGGTCGTATACGCAATCGAAGTAACTCCAGCGAGGTCTTTCAGGGCTCCTTCGACCTTGGTGCCCTTCGCGGCTTTTTCGGCCAGCGTGTTCTTCACCACCTGGTACTTCGCGCCTGCCCCGCGCAGAGCCTTGCGCAGCTCGAAATCCTGCGCCACGGTCAGCTTGGTATAGGTCGCAACTACCACGTTCGAAACGTCCTTCAGGTCCTTGCTCAGCTTCTCGACCTGTTCTGTCTTCTTTGCTTTGGAAACTGCCATGGATCCATCCCTCTTTATCGATCTTTGTGCTCACACAGAGGATAGCCGCCTAGGCTGTCCGGCCGAGCCAAGGCCCGGCATGAGTTGCTAAACTTTTGCCGCTGCCTCGATCGGAGCCACGTCCAGCTGGATCCCGGGCCCCATGGTTGAGCTCAAGTAACAGCCCTTGATGTACTTTCCCTTCGCCACCGAAGGCTTAGCCTTGATCACGCTGGTGATCAGCACCGTGGCGTTCTCGATCAGCTTGTCGGGCGTAAACGAAATCTTCCCGACCGGACAGTGCACCAGCGCTGTCTTGTCGGTGCGGAACTCAACTTTGCCGGCTTTCACTTCCTGCACGGCTTTGCCGACATCGAAGGTGACCGTGCCGGTCTTCGGATTCGGCATCAGGCCCTTGGGCCCGAGAACTTTTCCCAGTCGGCCGACGGACTTCATGACGTCAGGAGTGGCGATCAGCGCGTCGAAATCGGTCCAGTTCTCTTTGGTGATCTTCTCGACCATCTCTTCGCCGCCCGCGAAGTCAGCCCCCGCCGCCTCGGCTTCCTTGATCTTCTCGCCGGTCGCAATTACCAGAACTTTCTTCGATTTCCCGAGCCCGTGGGGCAGAACCACCGTTCCGCGGACCATCTGGTCGGCGTGCTTGGGATCAACTCCCAGCCGCATCGTAACCTCGACGGTCTCGTCGAACTTGGCATACTTCACTTTCTGCAGGAGCGGAACCGCATCCTGCAGGACGTACGACCGCTTTTCAACGGCCGCGTGCGCCTTGGCGACGTTCTTTCCTTCTTTTTTGCTCATTGCGTTTCCTTGTCTCCCACCGCTCGACGTTGAATTGCAGAGCCGTGGTGTTTTCGACCTACCACTAATCCTTGTCATCCTGAGGCGACATGCTTTTCGTCGCCGAAGGACCCAGGCGCGCCGCGCGAATCGCTGCGTTCTTTGCAGCGCATAAATCGCGCGTTGGGCGCGCTTCCTTACCCAACGACTTCGATTCCCATCGATCGAGCCGTGCCGCGGACGCTCTTGATCGCGGTCTCGATCGAGGCCGCATTCAGGTCGGGCATCTTCTGCTTGGCGATGTCCTCAACTTGCTTGAGCGTGACTTTGCCCACTTTGTCTTTGTTCGGCGTGCCCGATCCCTTGGCGATTCCCGCCGCGCGCTTCAGCAGCACCGACGCGGGAGGCGTCTTAGTGATGAAGGTGAACGAGCGGTCGTTGTACACTGAGACGACGACCGGGATGATCAGCCCTTCCATTTCCTTCTGGCTGGTGCGGGCGTTGAACTGCTTGCAAAACTCCATGATGTTGATCTGCGCCTGACCGAGCGCCGGGCCCACTGGAGGCGCAGGCGTCGCTTTGCCCGCCGCAATCTGCAACTTCACGTAACCAGTAATCTTCTTTGCCACTTCTTTTGCTCCTGGCTCTTGACTCTTAGTTCTCGGCCAAGACCCTCAATCTCGAATGTCATCCTGAGGCGACATGCTCTTGGTCACCGAAGGATCTGGGCGCGACTCCTTGATTACGCCACTTTTTCGACCTGGTTGAACTCAAGCTCCACCGGCGTCGAACGCCCGAAAATCGTGACCATCACCTTCAAGGTTTCGCGGTCTTCGTTCACTTCGTCGACCACGCCCGTGAAGCTGGCGAACGGCCCTTCGGTGATGCGGACCGACTCGTTCTTCTCGAACTTGACCTTGAGCTTCGGCTTCTCGCGGCTATCGGCAACCTTGTAGACGATGTGCTGCACTTCTTCTTCCGACAACGGCGTCGGCTGCTGGCCGGTACCGACAAAGCCGGTGACCCGCGGTGTCGCCTTGACGACGTGCCAGACATGATCGTCCATGTCCATTTCGACCAGCACATAGCCGGGATAGAACATGCGCTCGGAGGTGTATTTCTTTCCGCCGCGGACTTCGGTGACCGACTCGGTCGGGATCAGCACGCGGCCGATCTTGTCCTGCAAGCCGAACGCCGCCACCCGCGACTCCAGCGACTCTTTCACCTTGCGCTCGAATCCGGAATACGAGTGGATGATGTACCACTTCATATTCGGATTGCGTGGCGCCTCGCCGTCGACGGCCGGAACTGCCTCCGCCGGCGACTCCGGAGCCGCTTCCTCGCTGCTGGTTGCTTGGTTTTTCTCTTCGTCCTGCATATGGGGTGCTTCTTCTGTAACTGACATCGTCTCTGTGTAGCTCGTTCCGGCGATTCCCGCTTCAGTGGCTCTTAAAGTAATTGAACATGTAGGTCACGCCGTGCTGAATGATGTAATCGATGATGGCGAAATATACGCCGAAGAGAAAGACGGTGATCACGACCACGATGGTCGTGCCCTGCACCTCTTTCCACGAAGGCGCGGTGACCTTGCGCATCTCCGTACGCACGTCGTTGTAAAAGGACCTGATCCGCTCCGGCCACGATTTGATCTGCTCTCCGAAGCTTCCCGCTGCCATTGTCATTTTCTTCGTCTCAACCGCCATGCCTGCTCCTGAATCGTTCCGCTGCCATCCCAAAAGCTGGCAGGGGCGGAGGGATTCGAACCCCCAAGTCCGGTTTTGGAGACCGGCAGTTTAACCGTTGAGCTTACGCCCCTACGAACCTTGTCATCCTGAAGCGACGCGCCTTCGTCGCCGAGGGATCTGGACGCGCCGCGCACTGCGCCGCAGGCGCAAAACCAGCGCCCTCGGCGCGCTTCCTTATTTGACCTCTTTGTGCGGCGTGTGCTTGCGGCAACGGCGGCAGAATTTCTTGAATTCCAGCCGGTCCGTCGTCGTCTTCCGGTTTTTCGTGGTCGAGTAATTCCGCTCTTTGCACTCACCACACTGTAACGTCACAATTTCTCGGGGCATTGCTCACTCCATGTGGACCCGGGCGCCCTCGCCCGCGTCTGCTCAAAACCGCTGCGGAGCCATGCTCCGCCGGACGGCCGAGGGCGGCCGTCACTACTTGTGCCTACTGAATAATCTCGGCGATCGTGCCCGCGCCGACGGTGTGGCCGCCTTCGCGAATGGCGAAGCGCAAGCCCTTCTCCATCGCCACCGGTGTGATCAGTTCAATCACCAGAGAAACGTTGTCCCC
>Ga0335078_10000108_pt1 | contig 144322 bp, 116 predicted proteins | sample Lox_Sample_32_FD_206711 | JGI IMG/M metagenome (GOLD analysis project Ga0335078, IMG submission 206711) | Soil microbial communities from Loxahatchee National Wildlife Refuge, Florida, United States - Lox_Sample_3.2 | ecosystem: Environmental > Terrestrial > Soil > Wetlands | place: USA... | reverse complement strand
GCGATTCAATAGCTTCTTCTTATCTCTGATCGTGTGAGCCATGTCTCTAATGTATACTGGGGGGTAGTATAAGAGCAATGCCTCGCAATGATCTTGCGCGAGCAGATTGGATTGGCAGTGCTGACTACCAAACGGAAGGTAATCGCGCAGGTGTTCGTCTGTCAGGGCTGTTGTTGTGGTCAGGTCGAACGTGGAAGACCCGAAGTCCCTGCACAATGGCTAAAAGAGGAGTGGAGAAGGCGAGGTTTACTCAAGCGCATTCAGCTGACGATTAGCGGATGTCTCGGCCCCTGCGATGTACCGAACGTGGTTGCGATCATTGCCCAGCAGAAAACAGTGTGGCTGGGAAATATCTCTCGGCGAGACCAATATCAGTCGCTGCTGGATTTCGGTCCGAATCGCTGAAAAGAGAAGACGTTCAGCGTGGCTGCCCCCTGCTTAACTTATCTCAAGAGATGTCAGGTCTTGATGAGGGATTCCGCAGAAAGACGGCCAAACTTTTTAAGAACTGGCACGACGCCATCGCAGGGGCACTGCGTGAAGGACAGAAACGCAGGGTAGTGCGGAGTGATATTGACGCGGATGAAACGGCTACATTCCTGATCGCGGCATATGAGGGTTACGTCGTTTTAACAAAGAATTCGCAGGATGCACGGATGATGCAATCCGGCCAAAGAAGGGTGATCCGTCTTTTGGAGTTGCTTCGCGGGAAGGGCGGCCAAAGCAAGGGGCAGCGGTTCAAAGCTGCGGAGCCAATGGGTATCTGCTAAGCACTTTTAGGCCTCCTGACATCCATTTCGAGGGGTCATGACATCCATACCGGTATGTATGATGGTCTCCAAAATTCCCAAGGGAGAAATCTATGAACCAAAAAACAGCCAAAATGATCGCATGGGGAGCTTTTGCGCTGGTTATCGTCCTCGGCGAGTGCTGGCCAGCGCGAGCGCAGGACTCAAAAGGACCGTATGCGAGCATGGCTCCGCTTGATCAATATCTCATGGCAGATCGCAACGCCGAGATTGCGCTGGCACGGAGTGCGGCGCCTGTGGCGATTTCAAGCGACGCCGAGGTCTTGGTGCTCGGGCGGAACGGCTACGAAAACGCGGTCAAGGGCAAGAATGGTTTTGTATGTGTTGTCGAGCGCGGGTGGATGTCCCCGTCCGACGCTCTGGAGTTTTGGAATCCCAAAATTCGAGGCCCAATCTGTTTCAATCCGCCGGCCGCGCGATCCGTCTTGCCGACTACTTACAAGAGAACAGAGATGGTATTAGCAGGGAGAACGAAGGCTGAAATCATCGAAGGCAACAAGGCAGCGTTCGAAAAAGGTGAACTGCCAGCGCTCGAACCCGGTGCGATGAGTTACATGATGTCGAAGGAAGCTTATCTCACCGATCGCGACGATCACAACGTGGCCCACTTGATGTTTTATGCGCCTCCGCTGGACGGCAAGGCTTGGGGTGCTGATCTGCCGAAATCACCAGTAATGCTGAATCCGCAATTCAAAGGCGCTCAGCCCATCGACGTGTTTGTCGTTCCCGTAGGCAGGTGGTCAGACGGAACGCCTGCCCCGGTCATGTAGGACGATTCATTCAGAAAGCGTGCGATTCGTCAGTATCGCTCGGCCGGCGGGAAGTCGAACGGGAGACCCATGCAGAGGGCTTCAATCATGATCGCCAGCACGATGCAGGATCAGAAGGCCGTGGCACGCAAGACTTTTATCCGAGAAGATCTTCACGCTAACGCGGTCGTTCCTGCGAGTGCAGGCGACGGCAGCACGGTTTCTACGATCAAAAGTAGAGGGGATTACGCTCTCGAATCGTCGCCAGAAAACACCTTCAACCAACCGGCGAATTCATTGCTCCCGGTAACCCGAATTGATGCGGCCAATCTCGTCCGAGTCTTGCGGCAGTTGGAGGTTATAGCAAAACGACAGGCGCCACGAATCGCGTTCAAGGCAAAGGGTAGAATCTTATTCTTGGATCTAGACGAGATCGCGGCGGTGCAAGCCGAGGGTAATTACGTTTCTCTGCGTCACCGACCACATCCATATTTGCTGCGGGAGTCCATCTCGTCCATAGCGGAGAAGCTCAAACCCTACGGTTTTATCCGCATCCACCGCTCCGTCGTAGTGAATATCTCGGCAGTGGAAGAGATCCAAACTTTACCTACGGGAGAATATAGGCTGCGTGTAAAAGGTGGGAAGGAATATTTGGTAACGCGTACATACAAACACAACCTCAGAGATCTGGCTCAACTGTGGGTAGGCTCAGAGCGGCTTTGCGGCTAACCTTCAGCCGAGGTGTTACCTCGCTATTCCGTCGTAGCAACCCCGATTCCCTTACGACAATTCAGCCCGTAAACCGCGTGGCAGAATGAAAACGCAGGCAGCAAATTGCTGGGGCGGCTTTTGGGCGGTTGTTCCAACATGGGTGAAGGTGGATTTTTTTCTCGATCCAGACCAGCGAATTTGTCGGATACTGCGGTCACTATGCGGGTCTGCGAATGAGAGCCCAAGAGCCGGCCAGCCCCCACAATCCGGCACCGCCTATATCATGAGGGCACATATCCGCCGGGTCGTTCCGTGCTTTAAGACTGTTCCTCGCGTTCTTCAGCAAAGAGGCTGGTCAATGAATAAGGGAATTAAAGATCGCGATGGGCAGTACTATGGACTGCGCAGGAGAAAACAACCAATGTCTTCCGGGCAAGGAAACGTGTTCGAAGCCATGAGCCGTGACGATCTGTTGCGGGCGCTGGAGATGTTTGCCAAGAACTGGCTCGCACACGACGGTTGCTGGTTTCTTGCCGCTGAAGAACGCTTCGACATGCAGACCGCCATGGAACTGGACCTTCGTTCCTGGAAACGGTTTGCAGTCGCTGAGGCTCGCCGCATCATGTCGACCTTCAATATTCCAGACAGCGGAGGTCTTGAAGCCCTTGAGAGGGCCCTGAGTCTACGTCTCTACGCCGTCATCAACACGCAACGAACCGTATGGTCCGATGACGGCAAGCATCTGCGCTTCTTCATGGATGTCTGTCGGGTTCAGGAGGCCCGGCGCCGCAAAGGACTACCGGACTTCCCCTGCAAGAGCGTCGGTATAGTTGAGTTCGAAACCTTCGCTACGACGATCGATCCGCGAATTCGAACGACCTGCTTGCACTGTCCGCCAGATGCCGCTCCCGGTCAGTACTGCGGCTGGGAGTTCACGATCGAATAACCGTGCTGGAGCGTGATTTTCCGCACTACATGCCAGCGCAGGCGGTTTCTTCAATGATTCAAAGACTTGTCGGAAGACACCCGGCGGAAAAACCGGGTCATCGCACTGGCAAACATTTAGATAAGACCTCGGCAATCTCGTTGGGCTGATTTCCCTTCCGCTGATCAACGATCTGGTTGACATTAGGGCACTGGCTCAGCCCCTACTGGTATCTCTTCACGGCATTTGTCGGACTGAATCTCTTCCGGTCCGGTATCACCGATTGGAGGCGTGGCGGAGGGCTGATTCCACTGCCTCGCGGGTGCTATAATCCTGTGGTCATCTGTAAGCTGCAGGGTTCGGGTACACACTGCACGATGCATTACCGCACGACAAATCTGTCGGAGAGATCTTCCGCTCAAATTGCTGTTTTCGGGGCATTCCTGTGTCGAGAATAAGTGAGGGAGAAATCCATGAATGCTCAAACAGCGAACGATCCCATCAAGCGTGTATGCGCATGCACAGCCCTGAGACGCGCGGCGCGGTCCGCAACCCAACTATACGATCTGGTCTTGCAACCGACCGGGCTTAAAGCGACCCAGTTCATCGCGCTGAAAAACATTGCTGAAGCCGGAGAGCTGGAGCAATGGAGATTTGCGAAGCAACAGGCGCTGGCGGTGGAAACACTGTCCCGGCGGCTGGCGGTGTTGCGCAAGAAAGGCTTGGTTGCCGCAAGGGTGGGCGGAAATCATGGGGAACGGATTTACTGCCTGACAGAACTGGGCAAGGAAGCGCTGGCCAGGGCGACTCCCTACTGGGAACGCGCGCAGAGAAGGCTGACGGCGACTCTGGGGGCGCCGGAGTTGCGATTGCTGTTGCGACTCTGCGATCTCACGGTGGACGCAGCCCACGAGGCAGAGCAAATGCGGGCGAGCAATGCCGGTCCGCTGGAATCTTTGTCCGCCAAATCCAACGGCAACGGGATAGCCACCGCAGATCAGCGGCCTATCGCGATTTGAGTTGCTGGTGACGGCTCGCCATCGACTGTCCTGAAAGGTTCCACGCGCCTCAGCCGAAACGCGCACGCAGTTGCGCCATCTCTGTTACACTTTCGCGCATGAGCGCGATTACACGCAGACAATTTGTTGGAGAATGCGCGGGTGCGGCGGCGGGAGCCTGGCTTCTGCCCGGGTTGGCACACGCGTCGGGTTCCGAGCCTTCCGTTCACTTCCCTACCGATCCGCGCGAACGGGTTGCGGTGGCGGCGTATCCTTTTCGCGAATACATCGTGGGCTGGAAAGGATGGGACGGAAACAGTCCCAGCAAGATTCCGCTGTCGCAGCAGATACAGTTGAAGGATTTTGCCGCGCATGTGGTGGAAAAGTTCAACGTGCATCACATCGAGCCGTGGAGTCCGATCTTCCCTTCGACCGATCCGGAGTATCTCGAGGCGTTTCGCGCGGCGGTGGAGAAGGCGCATTCCGCGATCGTCGACATCGCGGTCGACGCCGGCCACAGCCAGTATGCGATGGACGCGGGGGAGCGCGAGAAATCCGTGACCGGCAGCAAGCACTGGATCGACGTCGGAGCGGCACTGGGCTCGCCGAGCATTCGCATCCATATGGACGGGGCCAAAGATTCGAAGCCGGATGTGGGCCGCGCGTCCGACACGCTGGGGCGCGTGGCGGAGTATGGGGCGAAGAAGAACGTGGTCGTGCATCTGGAAAATGACAATCCCGTGAGCGAAGATCCATTTTTCATCGTGCAGGTGATTGACAAGGTGAATAGTCCGTGGCTGCGGGCGCTGCCCGATTTCGGAAACTCATTGGCCGCGCATGACGATCAGGACTTCCAGGATCGCGCTCTGGAGACCATGTTTGCTCACGCCTACGGAATATGCCACGTAAAGGATGGTGAGCCCGATGAAAAAGGAAATCCGACGCACGTCGACATGGCGAAGACGTTCGCTATTTTGAAAAAGCACAATTACAAGGGATATTGCTCGATGGAGTTCGATGCGCCGGGTGATCCTTATAAGCCGACGGCGGAGTTGCTGGAGGAGACGATAAAGTTTCTGTCGGCGTAGGCTCTCGCGAGGATTCTAGTCAAAGATTTCGGGAAAAAATCAAAATGGCGGGACAGGGGATTCAGCGGCGGGAAGTTTTGCGGATTCTGGGGACTGCAGCGGCCGTGGCGCGTTTTCCGGGATTCAGCAAGTGGGGATTCGCTTGCGGCCATGTCGGAAATGCAGCATTGCAAATCAAGCCGGCGGCGTACTCTCCGCAATTCTTTACTCCGGCAGAGTATGCCAGCGTTGAACGCCTGGCGGAGCTGATTATCCCCAGCGATGCGACTCCGGGCGCGAAAGAAGCGGGCGTCGCGGAGTTCATTGATTTCATGGTGGCCAGCGATCCGGAGGCGCAGTATCCCTTTCGGATGGGACTGGCATGGATGAACGCACATGCGGAGCGAACGTTTGGCAAGCGCTTTGTGGAGTTGACGCCGGAACAACAGAATTCGCTGCTGCAACCGCTCGCGTACAAAGATAAGACGCGGACGGGCGAGGAAGATGGGCGGGAGTTCTTCAAGCTGATGCGCGAGTACGCGGTGACCGGGTTCTACACCAGCCAGATCGGATTCAAGGAGCTAGATAATCCCGCATTGAGGTTTTATTCCGAGTCGCCGGAGTGCCCGCATAAAGGCGATCCGGAGCATCGGAATGTATCGCAGAGCAATTCCTGACCGGCATTCGATTCAAATGGCAAAAAACATTTATGACGTGATTGTGATTGGGACGGGAGCCGGCGGCGGCATGGCGATCAAGACCCTCTGCGAGGCGGGGTTGAAAGTATGTGCGCTCAATGCGGGGCGGCGGCTCGATCCAGAAAAAGATTTTCGGTTCCACCGGATGCCGTGGGATATGAAATTCCGCGGGCTTGACGATCCCAAACGGCGGGGCGAATCGTTCGGATATATGGATAACGAATACACCAAAGCCGCGTGGGACCACGAGATCCCGTTCACGGTGGCGCCGGGCAGCCAGTGGATGTGGCCGCGGTGCAATGCAGTCGGAGGCAAGACAAATTTCTGGGGACGCAGTTCGGCCCGGTTTGGCGGCATCGATCTGCGCGCGGCTTCACTGGACGGATATGACGTCGATTGGCCGCTGACGTACGCAGAGATCGATCCGTTCTATACGCGCGTGGAGAAAATGATCGGCGTGGCCAGCACGGTGCAGAACCGTCCCAGCAATCCAGATGGGACGTACCTGCCTCCATTTAACTTTCGCTGCCTCGATTACATCCTGGAGGCGGGCTGCAAGAAAGTTGGCATCCCGTATTTGCCGGATCGTTGCGCGCAGCTAACGCAACCGCTTGACGGGCATCCGGCGTGCCACTACTGCGGCGAGTGCACCACCGGCTGCGATGTGGGCGCGTTTTTCTCGACTCCGTATTTTCTTTTGCCGAAAGCCGAGGCCACGAAGAATCTGGAATTGCGCACGGATGCGCTGGCGAAAAATATCCTGGTTGACGAAAACGGGCGTGCCGCAGGCGTGGCCTACATCGACCGAAAGACGCGCCAGGAAGTGGAAGTATACGGACGCTCGGTGGTGGTGGCAGCGTCGTGCGTCGAGTCGGCGCGCATCATGCTGAACTCCAAATCACGGCATTGGCCGAATGGGATTGCGAATTCCAGCGGACAACTGGGGCGCAATCTCTGCGATCATCTTTACGGCGAATCGGCGCGGGGATACTTACCACAACTGGTGGGACAGCCCAGTTTCCCCGATCACGTGGCTGATAGCACGATCGCGTGGATGCCGCGCTGGCAGAATCTGAATGATCCCCACGAAGAAAAATTCATTCGTGGATATTCGGTATATCCCGACGGCGGGTGCACGGAATTCCCATGGTTTGCGCGAGACCTCGACGGCTTCGGGTCCTCCTTCAAGCGCGAGATCAAGCGGCGGTATCCGGCGCCAGTCAGCTTCGGCATTCAGGCTCCGACACTGCGCTCGGATACGAATTACGTGGACCTCGATCCCGAGGTGAAGGATCCGTACGGGATTCCGGTGGCCCGGATTCATTTTCAGTGGGATGAGAATGTACTAAAAATGTGGGAGCATTCGAAGGAAGTGTGCGCGGAAGTATTGCGCGCGGCCGGTGGAGTGCTCGATGGATCGGCGGATGCTCCGGAGATTCCGGGCTGGAGTCTGCATGAGACGGGCACTTGCCGGATGGGAAACGATCCGGGAAAGTTTGTGACGAACCGGTTCGGGCAGACCCACGACGCGCCAAACTTGTATGTGTGCGACGCCAGCGTGTTTTTGAATTGTACGGATAAGACGACGACCATCAGCATTCTGGCGTTTTCGCTGCGCACTTCAGAACATCTGATCGAGAATTTTCGGCGGGGCGAGCACAAGACAGCCTGATTTTGCGGCAGGCGTGAGATGAGCATTGCAGAAAGACTATTCGGAGTGAGAGGCACGATTTTCATCCGGCTTGCGGTGGGGCTGATCTTTCTCACGCAAGGCATCCTCAAATACACTGACCCGCATATGGGCGTGGAACGGTTCACGCGGATTGGCTTTCCGCATCCATTGTTCACGGCACATTTTGTGGGAACGTTTGAAATTGCCTGCGGATTGCTGGTGTTGATAGGAGTTTTCAGCAGGCTGGCGGCGATTCCTTTGCTCGTGATTATTTGCACCGCGATTGTCACTACCAAAATTCCAGAGCTGTCGCGCCCCGGCCAGGGTTTCTGGTACATGGTGAGCGATGCGCGAACCGATTTCGCGATGCTGATGTGCCTGCTGTTTCTGCTGGTATCCGCTAGGCGGAGTTGACACAGAATATTCCCGTTCCGAGAACACGAGCCAACCGTGAACCAACTCGCCGGTGTAAAGACAGTCGATGCTCGCGCTTCTCTGCCGAACCAACTGCGACAGCTGGACTCTTTAAGGCTTTCGCTGTTATTTTCGTCTTCTATTCGCCTCGATGCGAAGTTTGTGGTAAACCTATAGATCATGCGAAAAGCGGTGAATCATCTGAAAAAGTGCGATCCCGTGCTGCGGGAGATCATTGCCCGGGTTGGGCCGTTCCGGATGGAGTATGGCCCCGCGGAATTTCACAGCCTCGCGGAGGCGATTCTCTATCAACAGCTGAATGGTAAAGCAGCAGAAACGATCTTCAAGCGCTTTACTGCGTTGGCGGGCGATCCGTTGACTCCCGAAGGCATTCTGAAGTTGACGGACGAGCAACTGCGCAGCGTCGGACTATCGAAGCAGAAATCTGCGTATCTGAAAGATCTGTCTGCGAAGACAGCGGCCGGAGTGCTCGATTTCGCGCGGCTGGCGGAAATGTCGGACGAAGAGGTGATCCAGCATCTCACGCAGGTCAAGGGCATCGGAGTGTGGACCGCGCATATGTTCCTCATGTTTTCGTTGCGGCGCCCGAACGTGCTGCCGACCGGAGATTATGGAGTGCAGATGGCGGTCAAGAAACACTACAAAAAGCGAAAGCTACCCAAGCCTAAAGATATGGAAAAGATTGCGCGGGCCTGGGAGCCTTATCGCAGCGTCGCTTGCTGGTACATGTGGCGGAGTCTGGATATCAAGACTCTTTGATCGCGGACAGACCGGGCATCCGCAGCACTGCATTGTGTTGTGCTCTGTGGTTAAATGGTGAGCGATGGCTGAGATGAAGATTCGCGTGCTGGTGGCGAAGCCGGGACTGGACGGGCACGACCGCGGCGCGAAGGTGATTGCCCGGGCGCTGCGGGACGCCGGCATGGAAGTGATTTACACCGGCCTGCGGCAAACTCCCGAGATGATTGTAACGGCGGCGCTGCAGGAAGATGTGCAGGTCATTGGGCTGTCGATTCTCTCTGGGGCGCACAATGCGATCGTGCCGCGGGTGATGGACCTGCTGCGGCAAAACAAGATGGATGACGTGATCGTGCTGGTTGGCGGGATTATCCCGGATCAGGATATGGACGGGCTGAAGAAAGCCGGAGTCGCGGCGATTTTCCAGCCGGGCACGGCTATGGACGAGATCGTGCAATTTATCCGCACGCATGTGAAAGGGCCGGGTGTGCCGGCGACCGGATAATGGCGGAGATCGATCCGTCGCGCGCCAGGAAACTTCTCTCCCATAGTGTTGGCCCGGCGCCCTGGTATTGGGAGACCTTCCCTGTGTTGCGCTCGCTCTCAGGCCAACAATTTGTTTGGACGCATCACGGGACTGAAGGTCCGATCGCTCACCTGGTCACGCTTGGGCTGGAGCAAGAACCAGAGAAAGTTCGGATGGCGCTGAACACCTATTGCCGGCCATTCAAGGTTGGCTCGCAAGTTGGCATCTGGTGCCCAGAAGGACGCAACCTTCGCCTCACCTGTTTCGATCCCGATCAATTGAAGGCATTCGATCTGGCGGAAGTTGCCGGTTGGTTCAAGCAGTCCTCGGATCGCATCTATGCGGCGACGGCGCCGATCGCGGATTTCGAAATTCCACTCACGCTGGGACCGGGCATGCACAAAATCGATGTGCCGAAGGAACTCGCGGCGGTGGATGAATTGATCGTACCTACTAGCTACAAGGCGCTGTCGGATGATGATCCAGCATTCGCGCTTTTTGTATTCTACTTGCAGGCTGGATTGCTGGAAGTGCTGCCGCAGAAATGGTTTACTTCCGCGCAATACCGGGTTGGAGAACAATGGATCCCGCGGGCGGCGCGCGATCCGGAGTCGCACCGCATTGTCGGAGAGTGCTTCGGAGTGGGAACGTTCCTGCTGGAAGAAGACGGGTGCCGGCTGGCTTCTTGGATCGAGCGCCAGTGAATGCTCCCGCTCGGGCATCAATTTGCACAGAGACACAAGAAAACTCCTTATTGATCTTCTCTTGAAACCAGCTATGTACAGATCCTTCTCGGTCGAGCATAGAGACGCCTGTCTCGTCGTGCGATTGAGATCCGAGGATGGCACCAACCGGCTGACGCGATTGTGCGCGCGGGAATTGATGGAAGCTCTCGGCCATTTTGCGGGTGGGCGATGCCCAGCAGGCTTGGTGATTAGCGGAAATGAAAAGTTCTTTTCCGCGGGCGCCGACTTGAGAGAAATCTGCGAACTGGATGGACCTGGTGCCCGCGAATTTTCGAGGATGGGACAAGCACTGATGGCGGCGATCGCCGGCTTCCCTGCGCCGGTGTACGCGGCGGTATGGGGATATTGCATGGGCGGAGGGCTGGATTTGGCCTTGTCGTGCCATTACCGGATCGCGTCGCCCCACGCGCTGTTCGGGCACCGCGGAGCGGCGTTAGGGTTGATCACCGGATGGGGAGGAACGCAACGCCTGCCGCGACTGGTGGGCAAAGCGCGAGCGCTGGAGATGTTGGTGGCGGCGGAAAACATCCGCGCCGAGCGCGCGCTTGAGATCGGGCTGATTGACGCCATTGCGGACGATCCGTTTGTGGAATCCCTTCGCCGACTCCAGCGGCCAGCGTCCGAAAGCTGAGGACAACGCTTGATTGCGCGGTTCCGCCCCGCTGGTATACCGTAAACAGTCCGCTACTTGACTCATGGCCGAGCGAAACGAATCCCTCACAATGAACGGAGCGGCATCGGGAACGGTGCTGACGACGAAGATCGATCCCACGTCGGCGCGCTTTGAGGCGAACATGCGCTTTCTGGCCGACTTGATGTCGCAGGTGCGCAACGAGGGCGAAAAGATCTGCGAAGGTGGAGGCCCTAAAGCCATTGAGCGCCAGCACGCCCACGGACGGCTGACGGCACGGGAGCGCATCGGGTTACTGGCGGATCCGGGGACGTTCTTTGAACTCGGGCTCTATGCGGCTCATGGCATGTACGAGGAATGGGGCGGGGCGCCGGCAGCGGGAGTGATCACGGGAATGGCGCGAGTGCACACGCGCATGGTGATGATCATCGCTAACGATGCCACGGTGAAGGCGGGGGCATTTTTTCCGATGACGTCGAAGAAAGTGATCCGGGCCCAGAACATTGCCATCGAGAACCGCATTCCGACGATTTACCTGGTGGATTCCGCAGGAGTGTTTCTGCCCCTGCAAGAGGACGTATTCCCGGACACGGATGATTTCGGGCGCGTGTTTCGCAACAATGCCGTGATGTCGGCGATGGGAATTCCCCAAATCGCCGCGATCATGGGGATGTGCGTCGCCGGCGGGGGATATCTACCGGTGATGTGCGATCACGTTTTAATGACCGATGGCAGCGGCTTGTTCTTGGCCGGTCCGGCGCTGGTGCAGGCAGCGATCGGACAGAAAGTTTCGGCTGAGGATTTAGGCGGGGCGGCCATGCACTCAGCCATCAGCGGCACCGTGGATTTTCGCGAAACGAATGACGAGGCGTGCATTGCGCGCATTCGCTCGATTGTCGAAAAGTGGGGGTACCGGCGGCTGTCGCCGTGGGATCGCAAGAAGCCGGTTGAGCCGGAACTGGCGGCCGAGGAAATTTATGGAATTTATGATCCCTCTCCGGCACGCCCCTACGACATGAAAGAAGTGCTGGCTCGCGTGCTGGATGGCAGCCGCTTCGACGAGTACAAGCCGGAGTACGGCAAGACGCTGATTTGCGGCTACGGACGCATTGGGGGATTTGCAGTGGGCGTGGTGGCGAATCAGAAGCTGCATGCGCAGCAGACCGATCACGAAGGCCATAAGCGCGTCGAGTTTGGCGGTGTGATTTATACCGAATCGGCGGAGAAGGCAGCCCGGTTCATCATGGATTGCAATCAGAATCTGATTCCGCTGGTCTTTTTCCATGACGTGAACGGATTCATGGTGGGGCGGGACGCGGAGTGGAGCGGCATTATCAAAGCAGGCGCGAAGATGGTGAATGCCGTTTCGAATTCGGTGGTGCCGAAGATTACGGTCATCGTGGGAGGATCGTTCGGGGCGGGCCATTATGCGATGTGCGGGAAGGCGTATGATCCGCGATTCATTTTTGCCTGGCCAACGGCGCGTTACGCGGTGATGAGCGGCGATTCGGCGGCCGGAACACTGGTCGAGATCAAGGTCAAGCAACTGGAGCGCGGCGGGAAAAAGTTGAGCGACGAAGAGAAAAAAGAACTCTACGAATCGGTGAAGCGCACTTACGACGAGCAGACCGATCCGCGCTATGGAGCGGCGCGACTGTGGATCGATAAGATCATCGATCCGATCGAAACCCGCGATGCGATTACGCAGGCGCTCGAAGCCGCGGCTTTGAATCCGGACGTGGCCGAGTTCAAGGTGGGAGTCTTGCAGACGTAACTTCTTTCGCCGCGGATTTGCGCGGATGCACACGGATCAAGAAATTACTCTCTTTTGATCCGTGTGAATCTGTGAAACCCGTGGCTAGAATTTCGCGATGAGTGAGCAGGTCAAATTAATCGAGTGTCCGCGGGATGCCTGGCAGGGGCTGAAGGGGATGATTCCTGCCGATTTGAAGGCCGACTATCTGAAAGCCTTGATCAGTGCTGGGTTTAAGCACATTGACGCCGTCTCGTTCGTATCGCTGAAAGCGGTGCCGCAGATGGCGGATTCAGAAGAAGTGCTGAAAGAACTCGATCCGCCGGATGATGAGGAGATTATCGGGATCGTGGTCAACGAGAAAGGCGCCCAGCGGGCGATCGAAACGCAGGCAGTCTCGACTCTGGGTTTTCCGTATTCGATCTCGGAGACTTTCCTGCGCAAGAATCAGAACCAGTCGCCTGAAGCGGCGCTTGAGGAGTTGGAAAGAGTACAGAAGAAAGCCGATGATGCCGGACTGGGCCTTGTGGTTTACATCTCGATGGCGTTTGGCAACCCCTATGGCGATGCCTGGAGTGTGGACGAAGTCGTCGATGCGGTGGAATTGCTCGAGATTGAAGATCTGCATACGATTTCGCTGGCGGACACAGTGGGAATGGCCACTCCGCAGCAGATTGGCGCAGTGGTGGGCGCGGTAATGGCAAAGTATGACTATCTCGAAATCGGCGTGCACCTGCATAGCCGGCCCGAGGAAGCCGGGGAGAAGATTCTGGCGGCGTACGATGCGGGTTGCCGTCGCTTTGACTCTGCGCTGGGAGGGCTCGGCGGATGCCCATTTGCGCAGGACGCACTGGTCGGCAATATTCCGACAGAAAAAGTGCTGGAGGCGCTTCGGCAGCGGGGCGCGGAGTTGCCAAGCCTGAAGCCACTCGATACTCTTTTGAAGGCGACTGCAGGAATGGCGGCGAAGTTTTCGGAGTCCCATGCTGCCGATTAAATAGCCCCAGATTTACAGGGATCATCACGGATCATCTTTCTTTGCTGGCTGCGCGAAATATCCGTGAGTCCATGGCGGCTTTGAACATGAATTATCAAACCATCCAAATCGCTTTTGCGGGTGGCGTCGCGACCATCACGCTGAACCGTCCGGAAAAGCGCAACGCGATCAGCTTCGAACTGATTGACGATCTTGTGCACGCGCTGGCTGAGGTCGCCAAGTCCGATGCAATCGTGCTGATCTTGACGGGCGCGGGCAAAGCTTTCTGCTCCGGTTTAGACCTGGATAACCTGAAGGCGTTGCTGGGAAAATCGCCGGAAGAAAACCTAAAAGATTCGGAAACGATGGTGCGGCTGTTCCGGTCGCTCTACGAGTTTCCCAAGGTAACGATCGCGGCTGTAAATGGAGCGGCGATCGCCGGCGGCACGGGACTGGCGCTGCTGTGCGATTTCACGCTGGCGGTTCCGGAAGCAAAGTTTGGCTATACCGAGGTGCGCATCGGATTTGTGCCGGCCATTGTCTCTACCTTTTTATTGCGGCAGGTCGGAGAGAAACAGGCGCGCGACCTGCTGCTGACCGGAAGAATCTTTGGAGCTGAAGAAGCAACGCGAATGGGATTGGTCACGGAGATTGTTCCGGCGGAGAAGCTCCTGGCCCGAGCGCGCGAGTTGGCCGCGACTCTGATGGAAAACAGTGCTGCGTCGCTGCGATTGACCAAACAACTGCTTACCGATCACGGACGGGCCGAACTCGATGCCGAAATCGATGAAGCGGTGCGGGCTAATGCGGGGATCCGCGGGACGGCTGATTTCCGCGAAGGAATCATGTCTTTTCTGGAAAAGCGCAAACCGGTGTGGACGGGTCGATGAATTCCAATCATCATCAGGCGGTGAATGAAACACGGTTGCGCGTGCGCTATGCCGAGACCGATCAGATGGGAGTGGTATATCACTCGAATCATCTGATCTGGTTCGAGGTGGGGCGAGTGGAATTGATGCGGCAGATGGGGTTTTCGTACCGCGACATGGAGCGCGAGGATGGCCGGTTTATCGCCGTAGCCGAGGCCACATGCCGCTACCGCGCCCCGGTTTTTTATGACGAGGAAGTGGTGGTGCGCACGCGGCTGAAGACGGTTCGCGAGTCGGTGATTGTCTTCAGTTACGAATTGACTCGCGCCGATAGCGGCGCACTGCTGGCGGAAGGGGAAACCACGCATATCGTGACCGACTCGACGATGAAGATTGCGGCATTACCGGAAAAATATTTGCGCGCATTTCGCGTAGCGGTGGGAAAGTAGCCTTGCCACGGGAACTCTCTTGAACGTACTCCATATCAACGGAAATGATCTGACTCTAGAAGCGGTGCGGGAAGTGGCCGCAGAGCGGCGTGCGGTGCTGCTTGCGCCTGACGCGCGCGAGGGCGTGAATCGGGCTCGGGCGGTGGTCGACGAGATCGTCGCCAGCAACAAAGTTGCGTACGCGATTACCACCGGAGTGGGAAAACTGAGTGACGTACGCATCGCCGGCGATCAGATTCGCGAATTGCAAGTCAATCTGGTGAGGTCGCATGCGGTGGGAGTGGGGACTCCGCTGGCAGTGGCCGAGACTCGCGCCATGATGCTGCTGCGCGCAAATTCCCTGGCCAAAGGACATTCGGGCGTGCGCGCTATCGTCATCGACACGCTATGCGAGATGCTGAATCGGGGCGTTACTCCGGTTGTGCCTTCGCAAGGCAGCGTGGGGGCGAGCGGTGATCTGGCGCCCCTGGCCCATCTGGCGCTGGCATTGATTGGCGAAGGGGAATGCTTCGACGAGAAGGGCGGCCGCATTGCGAGTTCGCAAGCGCTGCGGTCGGCGCAGATCAAGCCGGTCGTGCTGGAGTCAAAAGAGACGATCTCGCTGATCAATGGAACGCAGGCAATGCTCGCCGTGGGGACCCTGGCGCTGCTGGCGGCAGAGAACCTGGTGAATTCGGCTGACGCGCTGGGCGGCCTTTGCTGCGATGCTCTCAAGGGTACGGATGCGGCATTTGACGAGCGCATCCACCAGGCGCGGCCGCACAGCGGGCAGATCAAAACTGCGGCTAACCTCCGACACATGCTGGAAGGCAGCCAGATCCGCGAATCGCATCGCCAATGTGGGAGGGTGCAGGATGCTTATTCGCTGCGGTGCATTCCGCAGGTGCATGGCGCCGTGCGGGATACACTCGAGCACTGCCGCGGCGTCTTCGAGACGGAGGCAAATTCGGCGGTCGACAATCCGCTGGTTTTTATTACCGATCCGAAGAATGCGGAAGGCGACGTGATTTCCGGCGGGAATTTTCACGGCGAGCCGCTGGCGTTTGCATTGGACTTCCTGGGGATTGCGCTGAGCGCGCTAGCCGGCATCAGTGAACGGCGAATTGAGCGACTGGTAAATCCCGCGCTGAACGAGGGATTGCCGCCGTTTCTGGCCCCAGGCGCCGGTCTGAATTCGGGCTTTATGATGCCGCAGGTTACGGCAGCGGCATTGGTGAGCGAGAACAAAGTGCTGGCGCATCCGGCTTCGGTTGATTCGATTACCACTTCGGGCAATAAAGAAGATTACGTCTCGATGGGAATGACGGCGGCGCTGAAGCTGAAACGCATCGTGGAGAATACGCGCAATGTGCTGGCGATTGAAGCCATGGCGGTGGCGCAGGCGCTGGATTTTCTGGCTCCGCTGAAAACCTCAAAGCGCGGGCAAGCTGTGCATGCCGCGATTCGTTCGGTGTGCCCGACGGTCGAAAAGGATCGCGTGATGTATCCCGATCTGGCGCGTATCGCTGAACTCATCGAGAGCGGAAAGGTCGCGGCTGCGCTGCGTTAATTCATTCCCAGGAATATTGAGATGAAAGTTCTTACCGAATATTTGAAGTTCCATACCAAGACACACCGCGCGTACGTTCACATCACACCGCAGGTCGAGCAGATTGTCAGCAAGAGCGCGGTGCGCGAGGGCATGGTGCTGGTCTCGGCCATGCACATCACTGCTGGGGTTTATGTCAACGATAACGAGAGCGGGCTGATCGAAGACATCGATGAGTGGCTGGAGCACCTGGCGCCCTTCCGCAAGAATTACAAGCATCACGAAACCGGCGAGGATAACGGCGACTCCCATCTTAAAGCGCTGCTGATCCATCATGAAGTGATCGTGCCCATCACAGCGGGCAAGCTGGATCTGGGCACATGGCAGAGGATTTTCTATGCCGAATTCGATGGGCAGCGCGACAAGCGCGTGATCGTCAAGGTGATGGGAGAGTAAAGACGTGTGTGGACGAGTTCAGCGAACTGAAGCCAGGTGTGGACCCGATTTTGAAGGGGACATATTCAGACCGTGTAGTACCCGATCCCTAGCAGGCAGCCAGCAATGTTTCGCCGCAAGGCGACGGCATTGATCGGATCGTAGTTGGCAAAGCCCTGCAGAACCCGCATATTTTCCCGTAACACCTTCCCTTCCGAACAGACACCGAGGATGTTTCGCGCCGAGATTTCTACTCGAGCCATGGCATCACGCATAAAAACGGCGCACATATCGGCAGCATTGGTGCCCTTGCCGTCAGCTGCGAGTTTGCGAGTTCGCAGCAGGCTTGATTCCATGGCGAAGACCTCCATGGTAATGTCGGAAATATTCATGAGGAGTTCCTGCTGTTTTTCCAACTCCGCAGCATATTTTTGATAAGCAATGCCGATGGTGAGCAGCGCGATTTTTTTCGCATTTCCGACAAGCCGCGCTTCTTCATCTGAGCTTGCAGAGCCGGTTACACCTTTGAGCATGTCACGAAAGACCGACTGGACCGCCGGGATGAGCGCCAATTGTCCACGGGCAGCGCGTTTCAGGAGCATTCCCGTAATCAGGAGACGGTTGATTTCGTTGGTGCCCTCGAAGATGCGATTGATCCGCGAATCGCGATAAGCGCGCTCGACCGCGTAATCCTGATGGTAGCCATAGCCGCCATGAATTTGCACGCCTTCGTCGACCACGTAATCGAGCATTTCTGAGGCGTAGACCTTAATCATCGAGCATTCCGCGGCGTACTCTTCGACGGCCTTGAGTTCGGTGTGCGAATCAGCGCGCGGTTCGCGAGCGGAGGGCGCCAATTGGCTCTCGATGAGCCCCACGACCCGCCACACCATCGATTCCACGGCGTAGGTACGGATTGCCATCTCAGCGAGCTTGTGCTGAATGGCGCCGAACTCGGCGATGGCCGAACCGAAGGCCTTGCGTTCTTTGGCATATTTCAGGCAGATGGCGAGCACGTTTTTCGCGCCACCGACAGCGGCGGGACCAAGCTTCAAGCGGCCGATGTTCAGGATGTTGAAGGCAATGATGTGACCGCGCCCGATTTCGCCGAGCACGTTTTCGACCGGAACCTTGACGTTGTCGAAGTACACCGCGGTGGTGGAGCTGCCCTTCATCCCCATCTTGTGTTCTTCGGCGCCGCTGGTCACGCCGGGAAAGCTGCGCTCGACCAGGAAAGCGGTAAACTTTTCACCCCCCACCTTGGCAAAAACCGTAAAGAGGTCGGCCGCGCCGCCGTTGGTGATCCACATTTTTTGTCCGTTGAGGACGTAGTGCTTGCCGTCTGAAGTGAGGTCGGCGCGCGTGCGTACGGCGAGGGCATCGGAGCCGGCCAGCGGTTCAGTCAGGGCGTAGGCGGCCAGCAATTCCGCGGTCGCCAGCCTGGGCAGGTATTTTTGTTTTTGCGCTTCGTTGCCGAAGAAAAGAACGGGGAGGGTGCCGATGCCGGTGTGGGCGGAATGCCAGGAAGCATACGAGGTGTCTTTGGCCAGATGCTCGCCCGCTATCATCACAGACGGCAGATCCATCTCCATGCCTCCGAAGCGTTCGGGAATGGGGATGGCAGCGAGTCCCAGTTCGGCGGCTTTGCGAAGCACGTTGAGCGCGACGCCGGGTTCCTGCCGGCGGATAGCCTCGAGGTGAGGCTCCACGTCATTGGCCCAGAACTCATCTACCGTGCGGGCAATGGCAAGATGCTCGTCACTCAGATCCTCGGCGGTGAACACTTCGCGGGGCGAACGATCTTCGATCAGGAATGCGCCACCGGTGATGGAAGGCGTCGCGGTGTCAGTGGTCATCGTCGGCTCCAGGAGTTTCCCTGCCGGGAAGAATTGGATCGCAAAATTGTGTTAGTCTATATCAGATATTAGTAGCTAACGTCAATATGGGACCGGCCCACTGATGCTTGACCGCCGGGGGCCAGGTAGTTTTAAGTTTGGCATCGATTGGGAAAGGCCGAGCGCCTAAGCGTAGTATGTCCTAGAAAAGCAAGAATAAGGGAACCGTGGTATGGCCCGCATCCAAGTCAGCGCACAGCAAAAGCGTCGGAAGCACCGAAACCTGACGAAGCGAACGGCGGTCGCTCCGATTCAGGAAGCTCCGGGCCTACGTGAACGAAAGAAGGCTCGACTGCGGCAGCAGATTATCGAGACCGCGATTCGCTTGTTCCGCAAGCGGGGGTACGAGAAAACGCGGGTTGATGATATCGTCAAGATTCTCGAAGTCAGCCAGCCAACTTTCTTCCGCTATTTCCCCAGCAAGGATGCGGTTCTGCGCGATGTTGGCCGGCGCGGCTTCGAATGTATCGCGCAACGGCTCAAATCCGAGCTATCTTCGGAAGCGAGCACGGCGGAGCGCTTGCGCCGGCTCTATCACAGCATGGCCTGCGAGGCGGAATCGGATCGGCCGCTGTGGAAAGCGGTAGTCCTGTCGGGAGCAATGGATCCGGTGCGTTCTCCGCAAGTGCGCGAAGCCGAGGGCGTCGCCATGAACCTGCTCCGGGAAATTCTGGCGCAGGGGCAGAAGCGCGGTGAGATCACGAGCAGATTTCCGGTCATTCATCTTGCCGAATTCATGGAAGCCCTCTACCATACCGTGGTCCGCCAGTGGACCGTCGACCTCACTGGCCCCCATAAGTTAACCGAGCGCGTGGATAGCGCGGTGGAATTTTTTCTGTGCGGCGTAAAACCCTGATTTAGCCGGCGAGTCCCCTCTTCCCGATTTGAGGCGAAAGTGAATGAAAGCCGCCGTCCTGCACGATTTCAAACAACCGCTTTCTCTCGAAGACGTCGAACCGCCTCGCCCCGAAAAAGATGAAGTCCTGATCCAAGTAGAAGCCTGTGGTGTGTGCCATTCCGACTTGCATCTGGCCGATGGGGACTGGACGCAGCTCGCGGGGATGGTGAAGAAACCGCTGATTCTCGGTCACGAAATTGTGGGTCGAGTGATGGAGAGAGGCGGAGCCGTACACGATCTACAAGTCGGGGATCGCGTGGGGGTGCCATGGATTCACTGGAGTTGCGGTGAATGCGAATTTTGCCGCGAAGGAAACGAAAACCTCTGCAGCCGGCAGAAGATCACAGGCGTAACCGTGGATGGCGGCTATGCGGAATTCGTGAAGGCGCCGGCGACTCATGCGTTAAGGATTCCCTATAGTCTTTCCGCAGTGGAAGCTGCCCCGCTGTTTTGTGCCGGGCTTACGGTTTATCGCGCGCTGAAGGGCGCAGGGATGTTACCGGGGCAACACCTGGCAGTTTTTGGGGCGGGAGGCTTAGGGCACCTAGCTGTGCAGTTTGGAGTGGGATTTGGCGCGGAGGTGACCGCGATCGATGTTTCCGAGAACAAGCTGGAGCTTGCCAAGTCACTGGGCGCCGTCCATGCCCTCAATGCTGCTTCGAGTGACGCCATCAAACAAATGCGCAAATGGGGAGTGCATGTGGCTCTGGTTTCGACGGCCGCCAAAGCCGCGTATGATGCCGCGTTTGCCTGCCTGCGGCCGAGCGGCACTCTTCTAGTGGTGGGCTTGCCCGCCGAAAACATCTGCTTTCCCCCGGTTCTGATGGCGGCGCGCGAAGTTCGGATCCACGCATCTACCGTCGGCACCCGGCAAGAGCTGCGGGAAGTACTCGCCATGGCTGCCGCCGGGAAAGTGCGTTGCCAGGTAGCTGCGCTGCCGCTTGCCCAAGCCAACGAGGCGCTCGATCAGCTGCGGAAAGGCCGAGTCTCGGGGCGGATCGTCCTGCGTACCGGCTGAAGCCGGACTACAGCTCCAGTAACGTAGCGCATAAGTTCTAACCTCGCCGCCACTGCGGCGCGTTTCTTTCTTGACGTTAGCGACTCTTATGTGATACTCACTCTCACAATTTGCGTTTATTGGTATTGAAACCCTTTGCGGAGTTGACTTTCATTGGGAGCACTCAGAACCACGACGTCCTGAAACATCCGTAAGGAGAATCCTATGAAGTCACTGGTATGGCTTTTTGTGTGCGCGCTGTTGGCGACAGGGGCAGCCTTTGCACAGGGCGTGGGCTCGTCGGGGGGTATTACGGGCACGGTCGTTGACGCTCGCGGCGCAGTTTTGCCCGATGCGACCATTCATGTAGTGGACACGCGAACCGGTCTGCAGCGCTCCGCCATGACCGATGGCGCGGGCCAGTATCGGCTCACGGGCCTGTCGCCGTCGACGTATGATGTGAGCGCCGCACAGAAGGGTTTTGCGACCGAAATTCGCAAGGGCATCCAGGTGGCCGTCGGACAGACGGTCGTTTCGGACTTCCACATGAATCCGGCGCAGGTGGAAACGGTCGTCGAGGTAACGAGCGAAGCCCCGGTGGTAGAAACCGAAAGAGGAAGCCAAGCCGACAGAATCAGCCAGCAATACATTGCGGACCTGCCCATTGACCGCCGTGATTATCTTACTTTTACTTTACTGGCGCCGGGGGTTTCGGATTCCACGCGGCTGGCGGGGGATCAGGATTTCCGCGTCAAACAGACTCCTCAGAGCGGGCTGTCGTTTTACGGCAGCAATGGCCGAGGCAACAGCATTACGGTGGATGGCGGGGAAACCGGAGACGACGCCGGCGGAGTGCGGCCAACGGTAGGCCAGGACGCGGTGCAGGAATTCCAAATCAACCGCAGCAACTATTCGGCTGACTTGGGGTCCGCCACCGGTGCCTCGATCAATATTGTGACCAAGTCCGGCACCAACAGTGTCCATGGCACCCTCTTCGGGTATTTCCGCAATGACGCCATGGATGCGGAAAATCCGTTTTCCTTCACTCAGGCGTTGGCGCCGAGTGCAGTGTTCAATCCGGCCAGCCCCGACACCGTGGGCTCGCCTGTCAAGGATACCCTGAGCCGGCAGCAATACGGGGGCACGCTGGGTTTCCCGATCAAGAAAGACAAGACGTTTCTGTTCGTTGCTTTCGAAGGCCTGCGGCAGAATGCCCAGACTGCGGTGCCCATTCTCACGGACACGAATGTATTTCGTCCGACGCTGGCGCAGAACGCGGTTCTGGGGGCGCTGACAGGCGGAAATCCGGTGCCCTGCTTGAGCGGGCCGGTGGGAGCGGCCGTGGCTGCGCAGGAAGGATTGCCGGCGCCAAATCCGACGACAGACGTGCCGGCGGCGGAGTGTGCGGCGATTCTGAACGCGGTCTTAACTATTAACCCGGCTGTCAGCCCGGTGAATGCCTTTCTGGTGAATCAGTTCGAAACACAAGGTGGAGTATTTCCCTACGACTCGCACGAATATCTCGCATCCGGCCGGCTGGATCACCGCATCAATGCGAAGAATCAGCTGTTTGTCACCTACAGGTACGGGCATGACCTGGAGGAATCTCCCGACGTGCAATCGCTGACCGCGTTTTCGGCGGGAAGTTCAGTACATACCTACGACAATAATTTCCAAGCCGGCTGGTATCACCAGTTCACTCCGTCGTTGGAGAATGAGGCGCGGGTGCAATGGGATTACAACAGTTTCAGAGTAATCCCCAATGCGCCGGGCGAAGTGGGGCTGCAGATTCCCGGATTTATCAACAATCTGGGAACGAACATTTTCATTCCCAACCTGACGATTCTGCGGCGATACGAGTTTGCGGACAATGTGACGGTGATTCGCGGACATCACACGTTTATGTTTGGCGGTTCGGAGTTGCTGCGTGGCAATCACACGGAATCGCATACCTTTTTCCCTGGCCGCTTCGTCTTCGGGTCGCTCCCGGGCGACCTTCTGACGCCTTTGGTTCCGAGCTTGACCTCGTTGCAGTCGGCATCTTTCGGACTTCCGGAGGTCTACCAGCAAGGTTTCGGCAATCCGACCTACCCGTATTACAGTCGGCCGCTGACCGGCATCTACGGACAGGATTCCTGGAAGATCACGCCGAGTTTCACTCTGAACTACGGACTGCGCTACGAATTGGACTCGCAATATCTCCCGTTGACCACATACAAGAAGGACTTCGCGCCTCGGGTTTCGTTCGCCTGGGATCCCTTCAAGGATCACAAGACCGTGGTGCGCGGAGGGTACGGAATTTTCTTCGGGCCGATCGATGAACAGATTCCCGCGGTGGATTTGAGCTTGGGGGTAGTAAACTCCAACAAATCGGCGGTCGAAAACAGCTCATCGGCCGGGCAGGTTCAGAACCTGGGCGCGATCTGCGGCTTCTCTCAGTTCGGAACGCCTATCATTCCGGGTAGCGGCTCGAGCCCTTGCAACCGGGAAATTTCTATTTATGTGGATCCGATTGGCGGAGTTCCGGCTTTAGGGTTGGCCGGTGCCCCTTCAGTTTTCGGCGGGCTGTTTGCGCAGGGATTGATTCAGTGCACTACGCCGGCGGCTGGAAATGAGGCTTGCGTCACACCGGCGGCAGTGGCGCCCTTTGGCATCGATGTCACGAACAGCGGCCCGGTTGGTCCACTGCAGGTCGTGTTCGTGAATCAACCGGGATATCGGCCCCCTATCGCGCAGCAGATTTCCTTCGGAATCGAGCGTGAGATCGGTCCGGGATTCTCAGTGTCAGCCAGTGGAATTTATTCTCATACGCAGAGACTGCCGGTGGCGATCGATACCAATCTGCTGCCCGCGCCATTTACTACACTGACTCTTGCCAATGGCCAGACGGTTTCCTATCGCAACTGGAATACAACGGCAGCGGGAGCCGATCCGCTGGGCGGCACGGAGCCCGGCGGCTTGCCCTGCGATAATCCAGCGACACCGTGCTTTGTGAATCCGCTGGTGGTGCAGAATAACCAGTACAGCTCTGAGGCCTATGCTCTTTACGAGGGCGGCATTCTCGAAGTCAAGAAGCGTTTCAGCGATCACTTCACGTTGTTCGGTAATTACACCTACAGTAAGGCGTTTGATACGTCGACGGACTTCAACAGTGATTACGGGCCACAGGATCCGACCAACATCAACATCGACCGTGCTCTTTCCGAGTTTGATGAGCGGCACAAGGTGTCGCTTGCCGGCGTGATCGACAGCCCCTGGAAAGCGCCGATCTTATCAGGCCTGCAGTTTTCTCCGATTTTCAGCTACCACAGCGGGCATCCTTTTAACCTGCTGGCGGGAGGAGAGGTGAACGGCGACAATCACACGACCAATGAACGGCCGATTGGTGCGCCGCGGGACACGGGACTGGGGCCCGATTATGTTGACTTTGACGCGCGCCTGACCTGGCAGCATAAGCTGGGCGAAAAGGGTACCCTGATATTTACCGCAGAAGGATTTAACATCGCGAATCGGACGAACTTTGCCAGCGTGAATAATGAGGTGAGCCCGCTGTTTGGACTTACGCCCGGCTTCACCACGTTTGACGTGCACGGGATCCGGCCCGGTACCGCGCTGGTGGGCGGAGGAACGGCTACCCCCAGCACGCCATTGGCTTTTACATCGGCGTTTCCCAAACGGCAGGTGCAGCTCGGAATTCGCTTCACCTTCTAGTAAAATTCCGTTTCTCGCAACCGACGCTTGAAGTGGGCAGCAACTGCCGGATTGTGGAGTTGAGCCTCATCCGGAATTCGTTCATGCGAGAATACTGCCTGTAATGGAAAGCGCCGACACTACACAGGATTCCGACGTGAATGCAAAACAACTCTTCGATCTGAGCGGGCGGGTTGCGATCATCACGGGCGGGTCTATCGGACTGGGCCGCCAAATGGCCGAGGGGCTGGCGGAGATGGGAGCCAACCTAGTGCTGTGTGCCCGTAAAGAAGAGCGCTGCCGGCAGGCGGCGGAAGAAATACAACACCTTGGCATCAAGGCCGTCGCTCTGGCTTGCGATGTTAAGAATCCAGCCAGCGTTCAGAAGATGGTGGATGCGAGCCTGTCCGAGTTCGGGCGGATCGATGTTTTGATCAACAATGCGGGAATATCGTGGGGCGCTCGCGTGGAGGAAATGCGCCTTGAGGATTGGAATAAAGTGATCGAGATTAACCTGACCGGGACTTTTCTCTGCGCACAGGCGGTGGGAAAAGTCATGATCCAGCAAGGCCGCGGAAAGATCATTAATATCGCGTCGGTGGCGGGACTGGGCGGCGCACCCCCGGAACTTCCAGCTATCGGCTATCACGCCAGCAAGGGCGGCGTCATCAGCTTCACGAAAGATTTGGCTTGCAAATGGGCGGCTCACAATATCCAGGTGAATGCGATTGCCCCAGGCTGGTTTCCCACCCATATGTCGAACCGTGTGCTGGAACGCTATAAGGAGTTGTTCCTCTCCCATATTCCCATGCGGCGTTTCGGAAATGAACATGATTTGAAAGGAGCGGCCGTGTTTCTCGCTTCTGACGCCTCGAACTATGTCACCGGTCATGTGCTGGTGGTGGACGGAGGGCAGACAGCCTGGTAATTAGAAATAATCCATGAATATTCCCCTTACTCCGATTCGATTCCTGCGTTATGCCGGAGAGCAATTTCCCGGCAAGACAGCCGTCGTTTGCGGAGAGCGGCGTTTCACCTATGCGCAGTTTGCCGAGCGGGCCAGCCGTCTCGCCGGTGCTCTGCGCGAGGCCGGGGTGAAACCGGGAGACCGGGTGGCATTTCTCAGTCTGAATTGCCATCGGCTTCTGGAAGCGTATTACGGCGTTCTGGAAGCTGGCGCGGTGTTGCTGCCGTTGAATATCCGGCTTGCGCCCCATGAACTGGCATTCATCCTCAATGATGCCGGGGCGAAAGTGCTCTTCCTCGAAAAAGAGTTCGCCGGGCTGGTGGATTCTTTCCGCCAGAAAGTTTCCAGCGTGCAGAATTACTTCTTACTGGATGACACGCCGCAGGCATCTTGGCTTTCGGCAAATAATTACGAGGACATTCTGGCAGCAGCGACGCCTTACCGGGCTGACGTCATGAGCTTCGATGAAAACTCGCTGGCGGAACTGTTCTACACTAGCGGCACCAGCGCCGATCCCAAGGGAGTAATGCTGACCCAAAGAAATGTGTATCTGCATGCGCTCTCGGTTTGTGTGTCGTTCCGGACCGACGCTGACAGCGTCCAGTTGCACACCATTCCGCTGTTCCATGCCAACGGTTGGGGCACGGCTCACTCGGTCACTTTCGTTGGGGGCATGCACGTCATGCTCAAGCGCTTCACCTGCGCCGAAGTATTCCAGTTGATCGAACGGGAGCGGGTGAACTCGCTAAGTCTCGTGCCGATCATGGCAACGGCGTTGGTGAACTCTCCCGACCGGCAAAAATATGACCTGAGCAGTCTGGAGTGGATCTCCATCGGAGGAGCGGCCTCGTCTCCAACGTTGGTGCGCGAGGTAGAAGACAAACTTGGCTGCATATGTTTCTCCGGCTATGGACTGACAGAGACTGCGCCGGTACTCTCCACAGCGCGACTGAAGCCGGGAGTGGAGATCGAGGGCGAACAGCGTTATGCAGCGCAGGCGATGACCGGTTATGCGATTCCCGGAGCTGAGCTTCGGGTGGTGGATTTCGAGGATAAGGATGTTGCTCGCGACGGCAAAACCATGGGCGAGATCGTCGCGCGATCCGACGGTGTGATGCAAGGATACTGGCAACAGCCGGCGGCCACGGCGGAGGTGATGCGCGGTGGCTGGTTTCATACCGGGGACATGGCCACGATTAATGAGGATGGACGCATTCTCATCGTAGATCGCAAGAAAGACATCATCATTAGTGGCGGGGAAAACATTTCATCGCTCGAAGTGGAGAAGGCGCTGCTGGCGCATCCCGGCGTTTACGAGGCTGCCGTCATTCCGGTCCCCGACCAGAAATGGGGAGAAGTTCCCAAGGGCCTGGTAGTCGCAAAACCAGGATCAAGCCCGACCGAAGCGGAACTGCTCGAATTCTGCCGTTCTCGCATCGCGCATTACAAGTGTCCACGCTCGATCGAATTCCTGGAGCAGTTGCCCAAGACCGCTACCGGGAAGGTTCTGAAAAAAGGTTTGCGGAAGAAATACTGGGACGAACATAGGAATACTCAGCCTGAAGTTACGACCCGCAAGTAGATATTCAAAAGGCTTGCACCTCGATTTATGGAAGTTAAATGAAGAGACTTTTGCCGCCATGGACGATCTAGTTCAACTCACGAAAGATCAAGAAGTCGCAATCGTCACCATTAATAATCCGCCAGTGAATGCTTTGAGCCCTGGCGTCGCCCAGGGGATTGCGCAAGCAATAGAGCAGGTCGGCAAGGACGAAAGCATAAAGGCAGCGGTGTTGATCGGCAGCGGCCGCACCTTTATCGCCGGCGCAGATATAAAAGAATTCGGCAAGATCACATCGGGCAAGACGCAACGCGGCGCCGGTCTGCTTCCGCTGCTGCTCCAGATAGAGAATCTGCAGAAACCCGTTGTGATGGCCATTCACGGCACCGCTTTTGGCGGCGGCCTGGAGCTGGCGATGGCCGGTCACTATCGAGTGGCTGCGCCGAATGCGCAGCTCGGTCAGCCGGAAGTAAAGCTCGGCATTATTCCGGGGGCAGGCGGGACGCAACGTCTGCCACGACTGGTCGGCGTAGCCAAAGCTCTCGAGATGTGCGCGGAGGGAAATCCGATTCCCGCTCAAGATGCGCTGAAGATTGGCCTGGTGGATCGTCTGATCGAAGGCGATCTTTTGGCTGGCGCTCTCACTTTTGCGCGCGACATCGCTGGAAAAGCGATTCTCAAAACTCGCGGACGCAACGACAAACTTGGCACTGTTGAGCAGAACGCGCCCTTCTTCGCGAACGCGCGTGACAAATCTCGCACCAAACAGCGGGGCATGATGGCGCCGCTCGACGCTATCGACGCCGTGGAAGCCGCAACCAAGCTGTCTTTTGAGGAAGGTTGCCAGGTCGAACGAAAATTGTTCGACGAATGCCTTTTCTCCGATCAATCCAAGGCGCTCATCCATGCATTTTTCGGCGAACGTGAAGTGGCGAAGATTCCCGACATTCCAAAAGAAACTCCGATCATCGCGATGAAATCCGTGGCGGTCGTCGGCGCTGGTACGATGGGCGGCGGAATCGCGATGGTGTTCGCGAATGCGGGCTACCCCGTGTTGCTCAAGGAGGCCGACCAGCCGGCTCTTGATCGTGGGCTGGCTACGATTCAAAAGAACTATTTAAGCTCGGTGAAGCGTGGGCGATTGACGCAGCAATTCGCCGAGGAACGCCTGAAGCTCATCAAACCGACCCTCAGCTATGACGATTTCGGAGAAGTCGACATGGTGGTCGAGGCCGTGTTCGAAGGGATGGCGCTGAAGAAAGAAGTCTTCGGGCAATTGGATCGAGTGTGCAAACCGGGGGCAATCCTGGCGAGCAACACTTCTACGCTAAACATCGACGAGATAGCCTCAGCCACATCGCGACCCGAGGCCGTAATCGGCACACATTTTTTCAGTCCGGCAAATATCATGCGGCTGCTGGAAATTGTGCGAGGTAAAACGACTGGCAAAGAAGTGATTGCGACCTGCATGCAACTCTCGAAAAAACTTGGCAAGGTCGGGGTGCTGGTCGGCAATTGCCGCGGCTTTGTGGGCAACCGCATGTTCGGCCCCTACCGCCGCGAAGCGCAGTTTCTGGTGGAGGAAGGCGCGAGCATCGAGGCCGTGGACAAGGCGCTATATGATTTCGGCATGGCGATGGGCCCGCTGGCAACTGGCGATCTGGCGGGGCTTGATGTCGGGTGGCGTATCCGAAAAGAGTACCGGCACCTCGAAAAACCCGGCGTACGCCAACCCTTCGCGGAGGACCGCCTCTGCGAAATCGGGCGCTATGGGCAGAAGACCGGCGCAGGCTGGTACCGGTATGACGAGAACCGGCGCGCAATTCCTGATCCCGAGGTCAACGAACTGGTGCGGAAATGGGCTGGCGAGGCAGGCATTCCGCAGCGCAGCATCGCGCCGGAAGAGATCGTCGAACGTTGCATCTATGCTTTGGTGAATGAAGGCGCGCGCATCCTTGAAGAAGGCATCGCTCTGCGCGCCGTCGATGTCGATATCATTTACCTGAACGGCTACGGATTTCCCGCCTATCGCGGAGGTCCAATGTGGTATGCGGACACGGTCGGGTTGAAGAAGGTTTATGAGCGCATCTGCGACTTTCATCGCCAGCACGGCGAACTCTGGGAGCCTGCTCCGCTCTTGAAGCGTCTCGCTGAAGAACGCAAGACCCTTGCGGAGTTCAGCAAGGAAGCGGCCGTGATCGCTTGAAAGATTCCGCGATGCAAGAGAGGTCCCTAGGGGTGGACTCCGATACCGCTCCGGTTCGTCCCGGCGAAGAACTTAATCTGGCTGCTCTCGCCGATTGCCTGAAAGGGAAAATCGAGGGCACTGAGCACGGCATCGCGATCGAACAGTTTCCCAGCGGGCATTCCAATCTCACCTATCTGTTGCGGATGGGCGGGCGCGAATTCGTGTTAAGGCGCGGCCCGTTAGGGCCAGTCCCCCCCAAGGCCCACGACATGGCGCGGGAATATCGCGTCCTCCAGATGCTGCACCCGCATTTTCGCGAAGCGCCGGACGTTTTTTATTTGTGTGAGGATCCAGCCGTGATAGGCGCAGTCTTCTTTGTGATGGAGCGTCGGCATGGGGTTATCTTGCGCGATGTGGTTCCACCGCAACTGGCGCAGATGCCACATTACGCACAGTTGGTGAGCGAATCGTTTATCGATTGCATGGTGGGATTGCACGCAATCGATGTTTCGAAAACCGGCTTGATTGCTCTGGGGAAACCGGAGGGCTTTCTTGAACGGCAGGTGTTGGGCTGGGGAGATCGATGGAATCGGGCCAAAACAGACGAGCTGCCGAGAATGGATCGGGTGATTCGATGGCTGATTGATCGGCGGCCAACATCCCCTGCGCCAACGCTGGTGCACAACGATTACAAGCTAGACAATGTCATGTTTGCGGCTGGGCCGACGGGCCGGATCGAGGCAGTGCTCGATTGGGAGATGGCGACGGTGGGCGATCCGCTGGCGGATCTGGGGTTGACTCTGTGTTACTGGGCCTGGGCGGCGGCACCACAACTCGGTGCCCGCGGCCTGCCCGCGCTGACCTCACAGCCTGGCTGGTACACCCGAGATCAGTTCGTGCGACGCTACGCTGAACGGACCGGCCGCGATCTATCGCATATTCGTTACTACGAAGTGCTGGGCATCTTCAAGCTGGCGGTTATTCTGCAGCAGATCTATTACCGGTTCAGACGGGGGCAGACGCAAGATGCGCGATTCCAAAACTTTGGTGAGCGCGTGCGGGGGCTGGTCGAACTGGCGGACTCGCTCAGAGGGATGCCCAAGTGAGCGCCATCTATCTGGTACGCCACGGACAGGCCGGCACACGCGACGCTTACGATTCCCTTTCTGACCTGGGCAAGCGGCAGGCGCGGTTGTTGGGCGAACATTTCATTTCACAAGGGATCCAATTTGCGTCGGCTTACGTGGGAACGCTGGTCCGCCAGCAACAAACCGCGGAGCAGGTTGCCGCAGCCTATGCCGACGCGGGTATTTGCTTTCCCGAACTGAGGCTCGATCCGGGGTGGGACGAATTTGACCTCGGGCGAGTCTATGGGGAGATCGCTCCACGCTTGTGTGCCGACGATTCAGAATTCCGTCGCGAATATGAAGAGATGCGCGAACGGGTCCGGCTCAGCACCAACACACACGGGGCAAGAATTCACCGCAAATGGCTGCCCTGCGACACAAAAATAGTCGAGGCATGGATGGGTGGCCGGTATCCGTACGGCGGGGAAAGCTGGCAGCAATTTCGCAAGCGCGTTGCTGCCTGCCGATTGACCATCGGTGATGCGCACCGGGGTGAGAAGATTCTCGTGGTTACATCGGCTACCCCGGTTGCGATCTGGACTGGTCTGTCGCTGGAGATCGTGGATGATCGACTCATGCGGCTTGCCGGAGTTTTGTATAACGCGTCCTACACAGTCTTGCGCCTACGCGATGGTCAGGTTCGATTATTTACTTTCAATGCGGTGCCACATCTTGCCGCTGATGGACTGCGCACCCATCGCTGAGGACTTCGGCCCGACGCTTCACATGTAGTAGCGAAGCACCCACTCGGCCACGCAGCAGGGCTTGTCGCTACCCGGCGCTTCTATCTTCGCTTCAAAGACGGCTTCAAACGCATCCGGTAATTGTTTTAGAGATTGAAGGGTAAAGCGCGCCCGAATCTTAGAATCTGCCCGGACGGGAGAAGGAAAGCGAACCCGGTTGAGCCCGTAATTCACGGTCAGGCGAACACCGCTGCGGATCTGAATTGCTTCTCTGCTGAAGTGACTCAGCAGAGACAATGTCAAGAAGCCGTGGGCAATCGTGGTTCCGTAGGGCGATTCACGCTGTGCACGTTCGTGGTCCAGATGAATCCACTGGCGGTCGTCGGTAACTTCCGCAAACTGGCGAATACGCTCCGAGGTGACGGAGAACCAATCCGTTGTCACGATTTCGCGCCCGACTAAGTCTCGCAAGGCTTGAGGCGTTTCTAGTACCAGTGGCACGATATCTCCAGAGATGCTCGTTTTCCGGGGGAGCTTGCAAGCATTAACGCGGCACTGACCGGGCTTGTGGCATAGACCATTTCCGGAGCTCCAGCTTGGCTATGGCTTCGGTGTGGACCTCGTCCGGGCCGTCGGCCAGCCTGAGAGTGCGCACATTCGCCCAAGCAGCGGCCAAGAACGTGTCTTGAGAAACGCCGGCGCCTCCGTGCGCCTGGATTGCGCGATCCAGCACGCGGAGAGCGGTATTCGGCGCCACGACTTTGATCATCGCGATCTCGGCGCGAGCTTCTTTGTTTCCGGCCGTGTCCATTCTGTAAGCCGCATGCAGAGTCAGAAGGCGCGCCTGCTCGATTTCCATGCGCGAGCGGGCAATATCGGCACGAATGGTGCCTTGCTCGGCCAGTGGCTTGCCAAAAGCTACGCGGGCCTGCACACGTTTGCACATGGTTTCGAGCGCGCGTTCGGCCACACCAATGCAGCGCATGCAGTGGTGAATGCGCCCCGGCCCGAGCCGTCCCTGGGCAATCTCGAAACCTCGACCTTCGCCCAGCAACATATTCGAAGCGGGCACGCGCACGTTGTCAAAAGTGATTTCGCCGTGTCCGTGTGGAGCGTGGTCATATCCAAAGACCGTCAGCAGGCGTTCAACCTTCACTCCGGGCGTGTCCATGGGCACCAGCACCATGGACTGCTGCTGATGAAGCGCGGCGGAAGGGCTGGTTTTGCCCATGAAGATCGCGATTTTGCAGCGCGGATCGCCCGCTCCCGATGCCCACCACTTGCGGCCGTTGATAACGTACTCGCCACCCTGCCGAACAATGCTTGCCTGAATATTGGTCGCATCCGATGAGGCCACCGCAGGCTCGGTCATGGCGAAACAGGAGCGAATCTCGCCCGCGAGCAACGGCTTCAACCAGCGTTCTTTTTGTTCCAGAGTGCCGTAACGCGTGAGTACTTCCATGTTGCCGGTGTCGGGCGCCGAGCAGTTGAAAACTTCGGGGGCCATCATACTGCGCCCCATAATCTCGCAGAGGGGCGCGTATTCGAGATTGGTCAGGCCCGCGCCGTGCTCCTCATCGGGCAGGAACAGATTCCACAGGCCAGCGGCGCGCGCTTTTGGCTTGAGTTCTTCAATGACTGCGGTGGGGGACCAGCGGTTGCTCTCAATTTCGTCGTAAAAGCGTTGCTCGTTGGGGTAAATGTGGTCATCCATGAACAGCTGCAAACGCCGTTGGAGGTCCTTCACTTTGCCGCTGAACGCGAAATCCATGTCTGCCGCCTATCCAGAGTGGGCCCGGCTCTGTTGAACGGCGCGATTATATAGAAGCAGATTATGTTAGTCACTGTCATATCAGAGATGCTGTCCAGAATTCCCTGGAGGGATTCCGCGTCTGTTTGTAGACAACATGCGGCGCACCCCGACCGGACATGTACGTTCGATTAGAAATTATTTTCGACTCAGCATGTTGGCCTTCAGGTTCCACAGTATGCTCATGGTTTGACCATGCTTCGCAATCTCGCACTGATTGTTGGACTGTTGGCGCTTTCGGGACCAGCCGCTCTAAGCTCAGAGCAACCCAAACGATCACCCGGACACGGATTCGAACGGGTAGATAACGGCTGGGCGGAAAAGACCCTAAAGACGCTGTCGCTCGAGGAGAAGGTCGGGCAGCTCTTCATGATCCGTCTGCGGGTCGAATTTCTGAATGAGCGCAGCCGCGGGTACTTCGAGCTCAGAAATAATATTCGCAAGTATCATGTCGGCGCGCTGGCTATGTCAGTGCCGGCGCAAGGCCGGGCCCATAGCGTCAGCCGTCGCATAGAGACGGTTACGCTGCTCAATCAACTCCAGGAGGAATCGAAACTTCCGCTGCTGATCGCGGGGGACTTCGAGCGGGGCGTGCTGCCGGCGAGGCTTTTTGGAACGACGGTGTTTCCACATGCCATGGCTTTTGGCGCGGCGGGAAACCTCGCCTACGCCGAGGAGTTCGGGCGGATCACGGCGCAGGAGAGCCGGGCTCTCGGGGTGCACTGGAATTTATTTCCGATCGCTGACGTGAACTCCAATCCTGCCAACCCGATCATTGGAACGCGGGCATTCGGCGGGGATCCGGAGCAGGTGGGCGACATGGTCGCGGCCTATATCCGCGGAGCGCGCGCGAATGGAATGCTGACCACAGCAAAACACTTTCCCGGACACGGCAACACCGCAACCGACTCCCACATGGCAGTCGCTCTCGTGAACGACGATATGGAGCAGATGCGTACCGTCGAGTTGCCTCCGTTTCGCAAAGCGATCGCGGCTGGGGTGGATGCCGTGATGACTGCGCACGTGCGAGTGCCTGCGCTCGATGCCGACCGCAACCGCGTGGCTACAACTTCTCCGGCGATCGTCACAGGCCTGCTGAAGAACCAACTCGGCTTCAAGGGGATTGTTGTGACCGATGCACTCGACATGGCGGCTCTCAATGGCCTGTATGCCAAGAACCCTGGACGCGTGGCCGTGGATGCATTCAAAGCCGGAAACGATGTGCTCACCATGCCCGCCAATCTGGATGCGTGCTACCGGGCGATGCTGGAGGCTGTGCGCACCGGCGAGATCGGGCAAGAACGGCTCGACGCCTCCGTGCTTAAAATCTTGCGGGCGAAAGCGTCGCTGGGTCTGGAGAAAAATCGCCTGGTGGATGTGGCCGCCATTCCCAAGCTGGTGGGTAGTCCGGAAAACATTGCGGTTGGGCAGCGCATCTCCGATGCCTCGATCACGCTAGTGCGGGACAACGGAACGCTGCTTCCGCTGAGAGGAGCGGGCGAACGCGGGAGCCGACCGGTCGCATACCGGCGCGGCAAGCGCAGCCCTACGCTGCTGGTGGTCATCCTTTGTGACAATGTACGCGCGGAGGATGGCCGCGTACTGGAGCGCCAGATACGGCAACGGGCGCCGGATGCGAAAGTTGTGTATATAGATCCGCGAATCGCGACGCTCCGATCAGATGAAGTGTTGAAGGCAGTGGATAGGGCACCGCAGGTGGTGGTCGCCGTGTATGTCGTCCCTTCAGCAGCGCGAAGCAGAACGGTGGCACGGGGGCAGAAGAACTCCGCTTCCCTGCCGGATTCGACTGCGAAGCTATTCGGCAGGATTCTCGACCGTGCAACCCATAAAACCGCGGTTCTCGCGATGGGGACCCCGTATCTGACCGAAGACTTCCCCACAATCGAGAACTACATCTGCACTTTTTCCAACGCGACGGTCTCTGAGGTCAGCGCTGCGAAAGCGCTTTTTGGGGAGATTCCGATCCCCGGCCATTTGCCAGTGAACATCTCCAAAGCCATCGTCCCAAGCCAAGGAATTGGCAACGGGCAATAGCCGCGATCACTTTGTGTTTGGAGCAGCAGGTTTGACGCTGTCCGCGGCTTTCTCAAGGGCATCCACCGGGGCTGAGTCGAGATAATAAAGAGTTGGATCGTTCTCGCGCCTGGCCACGAAGCCGTCCCCGGACTTCGCGATGGAAACTTTTTCCACGCGTTTGCCATCGTCAGAAGTAACGGCGAGTTCAATCGCCGGATTAACAAAACCGGAATCGACGAATTTGCTGGCGGACAAATCGCGCAAATCCGAGATGAATTCCTGCACGCCCCCCGCATCCATTTTCTTCCCGTTCGACCACCAATCCTGCCCGCCCTTCGACAGAAAATGAGCCTGTGAACCTTCGTGCATTTCGATCTTGCTCGGCTCGGCGTAGCCGAAGTCAAACAGCTTTTTGTTCCGGTAATCCTCGAGCCCTTTGCTGAGCGCCTGGCCGAGACTTGAGTCCACCTTATAGATCCCGTCCGCTACACTCGATTTTGCGTAGTAGGTATCTTTATTCTTGCGAACCTGAAGCTCTTCGGTGGCGGATGGGCCAGTAATTTTCGCCGTCGCGACCGGGATCGATTGGGCAAAGGCAGCCGCGGCTTCCTTCGGATGCTCGTCTGTTCCGCTAAGATCCATGCGGGCATCGGCCAGTTTTCCGACCAAATCACCCACCGCAACGGAGTCGGCGCGCATCGGTTTCGGCCTCAGGATTTGCCATTCGTCCTGGTTGCGCCCGAACTCGATTTCCTGATTGTGCTGGATAAGTTCCAGGCGGCTGACCTTGTCCGCGCTCACAGTCAAAAGCCGTTTATCGCGGAGATCATTGAGACTTTTGTCGACGCTGCTTTTGTTGTAGCTGGCCATGGTAAAGACGCGCGGATCTCCAGCCAGCATGGCGTAGACCGCGCCTCCTGCCGGAGTGTCGTCGCCGATCAGGAGTTGATGCGTCTTATTGTCTTTGCTAGTGATGTCAACCTCGATCGAAGGCTGGGTCAGGCCAAATTCCTTCAGATCCGAGGCATTGTTTTCCACCACGCGCTCAGAGTTCAGGGAGGACAAAGAAGAGAGAGTACCGGTGACGGCGCTTTGATCGGCGTTCAGCGGTTTAGGCTGCGTGATCTGCCAGGCACCCGAGTCATTCTTTGCGAGCACAATGGGCTCTGCGTCTTTCTTCTTTATCTCAAGCTTCGTAATTGCAGATTCATCCAGCTTGAGAATCGCAGGAGGAGTATCGGCGGAGACCTTGGCTTCCGCGGGCTTGCGGTGTTCCGACCAATACAGAGTTCCGGCTAGGGCGAGGAAAACAAAAGTTGCAACGATCAAGCTACGAAGTTTCATGGCGTTCTTCGCGACAAGCGCACCGAAGGCTTCCTTACCTCCTCTTCCACCAGACGCCGATGCCGATGATGACTACAATTCCCGGCAACAGGAACTGGCTGGTCGCGCGGACCCAACTCAATTGCGCACGGGTCATCGTGATGCGGCGGTCCTCGGGCGGTTTGGGCCGGATCGAAATCAAGTCTTCGTCGGATGAAAGCCAGTTGACGGCATTCAACGCAAGATCGTCATTGCCGTTGAAATCGACGAATTGATTAGCGATCCACAAGGAGCTTCCGACGACGACAAAGCGCCCCTGCGATTTCTCGTTGCCCGTGTTGTAAGTACCTGCCGCCGCAATGGTCAGTGGACCTTTCCTGTTCTTGGGATTGTTGGCATCGACGGCCGGAGAACTCAGATTGTCGGTGGCGAAACTGCTGCTAGAAGAATCGAACAGTTTCTCCACGCTGGTCTTGTCCGTGTTTTTAATTTCCATCGAGCGGGATAAAGGAAAACCGGTTGCCGTTCCTTTCATGTCATCCACGATCGGCTGGGAACCGTAATGCGTGACGAGCGCTACCTGCGGACCGAGCCCAAAAAGCTGGCCGACCGGGTTCAAATCAAGAATCAAATCCTTGTCCAGGGTCACACCCCAGCTTTGCAACAGGCCCGTGAGCGCATCGTTGTCAGCAATTCCGGTGTGCCCCAGGCGCAGCGGCGGGTCGAGCAGGAAAAACGCGCGGCCCCCACTCTCGACATACTTCTTGATGGCATCCACTTCGGGCTGCTCATAGTTTTTCGTCGGCCCTGCAACGATCAAAGTGGTGCAGTCACTGGGGAGTTCAGCTTTCTGCAGCAGGTCGACGGTCTTCGTCTCGTAATCGTCTTTCGAGAGACTCTCCTTAAAGTGCGAAAGGCCTTCACGGGCGCTATCGTCGAGTTGATGTTCGCCGCTGCCGCTTGTAAAACAGACGGTGCGGGTGCTGCTCTTCAGGTCGCGGATGAGGGCGCCGGTGATTCCCTCCTCCGTCATGCTCTTAGCTTCGTCCTTTTTCGCGCCGACCTGCACCACCGCGGTGCCCAAGTTTCGGACACCATCTTCGCGCGCGATCTGCGGGTTTTTGTCGGGATCGACATAATCCACATGGACTTTGGGCGAGAGATTGGCATATTCATCGAGCAGATCTTTCCCTTCGCGGAAGCTTGTGCTCTGATTGAAATAGGTGATAGTGGCAGGTTGCTTCAGACCCTTGACAATCTTGGCGGTCTGCTCGGAGAGGCTATACCGCTTGTTCGAAGTTGCATCGTACGATTTGTTGTAGCGGTCCGCGAGTATGTTCGCGACCACGATCGCAGCAATCACGACGATGATGTACGAGGCGGCATAGGCCGCATATCTGGTTTGTCTCGCCTTCAGCCATTGACTTGCCATCTACGATCTCCAGCGCAGGGATTCCATGGAACGGGCAGTGAAGAACAGTCCCAGGAAAATTACGGTCGCGTAAAACACTGCGTCTTTGCTGTCGATGACGCCGCGAACGAACGAATCGAAATGCGTAGAAATCGACATGTAGGACAACACCCGCGCCCACGCAGCACTTTCATAGGCGGAGACCCAGTCAAAGACGTAGAGCAGGATGCAGACTCCGAAAGTTACAGCGCCCGCAATGATCTGATTCTTGGTCAGGGTAGAAATAAAAGTGCCAATCGCAAGAAGAGCGCCCGCTTGAAGCAACAAACCCAGATAGCCGATAGCCAGCGGTTTCCAATCCGGGTTGCCATATTTGAACAGGAAGGCGAAGTTTAGGGCCGTCAGTAAAAGGACGCAGGAATAGAGCAGCACTGCAGCGAACCATTTTCCAAGAATGATCTCCAGGTCACGCACCGGCGAAGTGGCCAGCAATTCGATGGTGCCAGTTCGTTTCTCTTCGGCAAACAAACGCATCGTGATCAGGGGAATCAAAAAGAGCCCGCCGATTACGCTGACATTGTGCAGGAGTGGGCTGATCAGCATCTCATTAATGTTCATGGGGAAGGACTGTCCCCGCATCTGCATCTCCACGCCGGCCACGACGAACTGGCCGAGTCCGTTCCAGAACATAAAACTGAAAACGACGGCGAACATGGTCAGGATTATGTAGGCAATGGGCGATACAAAATAGCTGTGCAGCTCCTTCCAGCAAATGATCCATGCATTTCTCATGGCTGCGGCTCCTGCGCCGGAACTTTGGCGTCTTCGGACGGGACTTCTTTCTCCGCTTCACTGCCCGTGAGCTGAAGGAAGATTTCTTCCAGGCTCATGGCTGCGGGCCGAAGCTCATTGAGATCCCAGCCACACTCGACCACGGTACGCGCCAGGTCGCCGCGGACTGAGCGTCCCTTCTGGCTTTCCACCTCGAACAGGGCGCGGCTGTCGACCTGCTGCTTGCAGAGCACGCGGCTCACACCCGACACCTGCTCGAGTTTGTGCTGCACGATCGCAGTATCCAGATTTCCATTGCGCCCCGCAACTTCGACCACAACGGATTCTGCCCCGCGGGCCCGAGCCTGCAGATTGCGTACCGAGTCGGTCGCCACCAGTTTGCCTTTGTTAATAATGATTACCTGCTCGCAGGTCTGCTCGACTTCAGGAAGAATGTGGGTGCTGAGGATGATCGTATGCTCGCCGGCGAGATCTTTGATGAGGTCTCGGGTCTCGTTAATTTGCTTAGGATCGAGACCAGCCGTCGGTTCGTCCAGGATCAGCACGTCCGGATTGTGAATAATCGCCTGCGCCAGACCAACACGCTGCCGGTAGCCTTTCGAGAGCTTTCCAAGCAGCTTGGTTTTTACGTCGGAGATGGCGCAACGGCTGCAAACATAGTCGATGCGTTTCTGGAGATCGGCTCCAGACAAACCCTTGAGCTTGCCGACAAATCTCAGGTATTCGGCCGTCTCCATTTCAGGATAGATCGGCGGCGTCTCCGGAAGATAGCCGATGCGCCTTTTGACCTCTAGGGGCTGTTCGAGGACATCAAACCCGGCCACCGTGGCGGTGCCCGCCGAAGGCGGCAGAAAGCAGGTGAGCATCCGCATGGTAGTAGTCTTACCGGCGCCGTTGGGGCCGAGGAATCCGACGATCTGCCCTTTGGCTACCTCAAACGAGATTTGATCGACGGCAATTGTGCGGGCGTACCGCTTGGTCAGTTCTTTAACAGTAATCATAAGCAGTTGTTGTCAACAGCGAGAACGGACAACTGTTGTGTCGCACCACACTTGAATCGTGCGGGATTAAGATTATGTTAAAAAGCGCTTCCGCAGATGTCAATTTGCTCGAGGCAGCCGTCGAGAGGCCGGGGCAAACCCGCCGTCGCAGCGCCCAAGGTAATTTGATCCATGATCAAACGGTTTGGTTGTATCGTGCGACGATATACATCGTCGCGCTTTAAGCCCTCGGGCAAACCAGGATAAGTGTCACGCCGATAAGGCTCTTCCCGTTCCCGGGCCAGCACCGGATACAATGATTTTCATGCCAATTTCTGCCAACGTTGTGCTCGGCCAAGGGGTGAAGATTTTCCAGCCCGACTTGGTCAATCTTTACGGCTGCACGCTCGGAGCGGACACCAAGGTTGGGGCCTTCGTCGAGATTCAGAAGAATGCTTTCATAGGAAGCCGCTGCAAGATCTCTTCTCATACCTTCATCTGCGAAGGAGTGACTATCGAAGATGACGTGTTCGTGGGACATGGGGTCATGTTTATTAACGATCTTTACCCGCGAGCGACCGCGGACGGCCGTCTGCAAACCGAAGAGGACTGGAAGGTCGTGCCCACGCGCGTGAAACGCGGCGCATCCATTGGCAGCGGCGCGGTCATCCTGGCGGGTATCACCGTTGGAGAGGGCGCAATGATCGGCGCCGGCGCCGTCGTCACTCATGATGTTCCCGATTACACCATCGCAAAAGGCGTTCCCGCGCGCCTGGGACGTAGCATTGCGAAAACGCAAAATTCATGACAGCGATTGGGCGCCTGAGCGGTTTTTGTAAAGGCCGCCTACTTGGCAGGCACCAGCGTCAGCGCAAAGATTAAAACATTAGGATTGCTTGGCAGACTGACGCTTTGGATGACTTTGTCGCGGTCGAGGCCGAAGGAATACGCGTAGGCATAGAATGCGCGGCTGTCCTTGGAGCCATCGCCGGTGAGACGATAGGGGAGGCTGAAGGCCACGGACTCTCCACTGAAATTCCCCGGATACGCCCAATCACTCAAACTCTGGGTGAAGGTCGAGGATGTGCCGTCCGCATACGTAACGGTGAAGTTCTGCAATTCCTGATGACCATTCACCGCGACCGCAAGAACTTTGAGGCTGCTGGATTTTTCGCTCGGAAGAGAAATTGTCCGGCCAGTCACCACGTCGGGGACGTTGGGCGGGCCCAGCTTGAAAACGACTCCATCTCCCACTTGTTCGGAGCCGAGGAGTTCTTCGGAAAAGGCAAACCCGTCGCTGTCGAGACCAGCCGTGGCCGGGAACTTTGAACCATCCTCATAAATGCCAGTAAGGTTGTATGCCGAAGAGAGATCCACCGGAATCGTTCCGCTCGCCACGGGCGTGACGGTCACAGCCGTGGTGGTACTGCGTGACAAACTGCCCGATGTTCCGGTGATAGTAATGCTGGTCGTGGCTGGCACCGTCGAGGTACTTGCAGTCAGAGTCATGGTGCTTGCGCCCGCTGTGCTGGCGGGATTGAAAGAAGCGGTCACTCCTTGTGGCAGTTGGGACGCGCTCAGGGAGACGGTTCCCGCCAGATTTCCTCTTGGCATCACAATAATTCTGGTCGCGGCGCTTCTCCCTTGTGGGACAGGGACGCCGCTTGACGATGCAGTTACGGTAAAATCACCTGGCCTGCTCCCCGGGGAAGGCAAGACGTCATACAGCGGCTGCGCAGGATTTACTTTCGCATTCTCATCCGCAACCGAGATTGCCAGGATGCGGATCTTGTCATTGTCTGGCAACTTGATCGTCTTTACCCCAGGCGGCAGATCGAGCGCATATCCGAACAGATAAGAATAGGAATACGCGACATTCTCTCCCGCGGCATTGTGATGATGATTGCAGTACCAGGCTAGATCCGCGCGCTTGATGTAGCCGGGCTTGAGGCCGATCATGTCACCGTAGTTGTCCTGCGATGTATCGTGCGAACTCCATTCCCGATCGTCCCATTGGCCGATAAACCCGCCCCAATTCTGGATGTTGAGCACCGCATTCATTTTGCCCAGTTCGAAAGTCGCTTTCTGGTCGCCGTCCGTCGAAGCTGCCAACAGGTAAACGCGGTTGTACGATCCGTTTGGCAGATCAATGGTCTGCCCCCTGGCCGCAATTGCGTTTGGTTGCCCGTTCTCAGCCGCTGCCAGATGGAAAGACACATCATTGAAGACGATTTTTGCCGGCAGCATCTCCGATGGCAGAGCGTTGCCCGCACCATCAAACCCGCTCTGTGAGTGAGCGCCAGCGTTGCTGGCCGTCGTGATCTCGTACTTGAGCGCTACCGGCGCAGAGCGCACTCCCGCAACTTTTGCTGCAGGCGGCGCAATCTTTAAGGCAAACGTGCGTGGCTGATAGGCTCCGAATGAAGTCACCAGAGCGCCCGCCTTCACAGTCGCCGGCCCGACTGGCTGTTCCTGCCCATTCACTTCGCGGGCAGCCGTAATGGGTGCAGCCAATGAGATTCGCACATCGGCTTGCGGTTTTCCGTCCAGTTCGACCATGCGAATGATCAGCTCATCGCTCGCCTCGGCTTTTTTCACCGCGAGAATTCGAATTCGTGGATTGCTGACCTTGAGCAGGGAGAAAGTCCTTCCTAGTGCGCCGCCATGCTTCGAGGTTTCAAAGGCGATCAGCGGAGCGTTCAATCGTTGGCCTTGCCAGTCCGTCTGAGCTTCACGCCATCCGGCGGCATGTCCGGCGATGCCGTAGACGAACTCGTGATGTCCGATGTCTTGCGTACCTTGGTCGGCATAGCCTCCAGCGGTCCCGGGAGTGCGGATCAGGGTGAGGCGGAGGGTGTGATCGTTCGGCTTATCCGATCCGTTTTTGCAGTCGGTGAGAATGGTCGCGCCGAACTCGCCGGTGGAGTCCGTCAAGTCGATCCACTGATGCGAAGGAACCTCGAATTTTTTCGGCTCGGCCGTCGGCCGCTCGATGGTGCCGATATCCCAGTTGTACGTAGCGACGTGGTTCGAGGCAGTCAGCGGGAATGTCGCCTTGAGGTTCGACTCGCGTGTGTTCCAATCAATTACGTTCCCGAACTCGACGCGCTTTCCCGCATCGCCCGCCGACAGACGAATGGTTTGAACAAAGCGCGAGCCGGCGGTTTCCCGCGAAACTTCGACAGCGACGCGAACGGGGCCATCCTCCACAACTCGAATGTGAGCCGGTCCTGACACATACGCTTTAGGCGCCGCTTGTTCCTGATCCCAGTCCATATTCCACGCCGGCCACTGGCGAGGGTTGTCATAGGAAATGGCAAGGCGCGCCGGAGAAGACAGCAGTTCGCGTCCCGTTGTTTTATCGAAGATACTCGCGACGTCACCCTCGGCATTCAATTTCACGCGGTAGAATCTGTTCTCTAGACCGTCTTTCGAAACGTGCAAGGATGACAGCGGCGGCGCAGCGCCTGGGCCGGGTTCCACATCGTAGACGGCATAGCCTACCGAGGGCACGCTTGCCGCAAAAATCACTTTGCCCTCCGAAATCTGCGCCGGAACCTCTTTCCCATCAGCCGCGACCACGTGCACGGCCTTCGGCATACCCCCGGGAGAATTCACGGTCGCTTCTACCAGGTCTTCGCGTGGGATATTGAGCTGGTTGAAGACCACCAGAGGAACTCCCTTGACCTCGGTGTTGAGCGCAGCGGCGACCCCTTCGGTCGCGTTGGCTAACACGCCAGCGAACTGGTTCATCGCAATGACGTCATCATTCCAGGCGAATTCGTACGATTTGGGAGTGGCCGTGCCGGCAGCAAGGTCGTGAAAGTGACCACCCATCACCAGCGTCCAGGCATCATTCAAACGCTCTAACGGATAGGGGCGCGCGCCCAGCCATTCCGCGGCAATCGACGACTTTTCTGCCGCGTCGGCCAGTAACTCTTCTTTCCGCAACCAACGTTTTTGATAGGCCTCAGAGGTTAAGGAGCCCGCCGAATGATTGGTTAACTCCATCTCGCCGGTGTAGCGCGGGAGCCCTTCGGCTTCCGCGGGGGTGATATCGAGAAACATCTGGTCCGCGGTCGCGGAAATAACGTGAACCGGGCCCTCGCCCACTTGCACGGCGGGCCACTCTGGATGCGGGCGCTCCGAGCTGATGTATTCTCCCGGAGGAGGAAGGCTGGCAGTGCCTTTGGTCACGATGGCCTCGAGCCGCTTGACCGATTCCTCGTCGGGCGCTCCGCCGATGTCGCCGGTGCCGTAATAGTGATAATCAGTGAAGACACCGCTGACCTTGCCATTTTGCGCGACCCGCGCGGCCCAATCATCCTGATAACGCTCGAATGCATCATCCCGTCGCGCCCGGGCAAGCCCCCGCTGTTCGTCGCGCATGCCGAAGAATTCCTGAATTTCCTTCTGATCGAGGGGGCGATGGTTCTGCTCGTCGTTTTGCAACTTGCTCTGCAGTGCGCCGATCTTTTTCTGCAAATCTTCGAATGCCGGATTTGCCGGTTCGGGCGGCAGAGGCTTGCTGAGGTCTGTTTCGATCCCGCCGCTGTAACTTCCTGGATTTATGCCCGCGAGAACACTCTCGCCATCGGGACCAACCCAGACCCCGACATTAAAGGGCGTGCCTTCCGGCGTTTTCTCGAGCGACTGAGGACCGCCTCCATCCGCGGATGAACCCCAAACCAGTTTCTGCGTGGAGAAGCCTTTCACTCCGGAATGCGCGAGAATAGTGGGCAGAGAAGCGGGAAACCCGAAGCAGTCCGGCAGCATGTACTCGGCGCTCGCTTTGCCGAATTCTTTGCGGAACCACTCATTGCCGTAGAGAATCTGACGGATAATGGCTTCCGCATTGGGCGCGTTCACGTCCCCTTCTTCCATCGAGGATCCCGCCGGGAACCAACGGCCTTCGTCTACATACTTCTTCAGCTTCGCGAAATCCGCCGGGTAATACTCTTTCATGAAACGGTAGCGATTCGCGCCGCTGAAGTTAAAAACATAGTGCGGATATTTCTCGAACAGCTTGAAGTTATCCTCCATGGTTTTGCGTAAGTATTCATCGATAACCTGGGGATATTCCCAGCGCCACTCTGTATCGAGGTGAGCGTAGCCGACTACGTAGAGTGTGGGCTGCTTGGCAAGATCGGGCTTCTCGGCGGTTTGCGCGCTGGCCGCGGCAAGCAGGAGCAGGCAACCAACCGAAATCACTATGAAAGAATTGCAAAATTGTCGCATCACTTTTCTCCGAAGTTCAATCGCTGTACCGAGCATTAACGATGGACCTTTGCTTACTGCAGAATTCCATAGACATCAATTTCACCGCGCGTGCTGACGTACACTTTCCCGTTGGCGATTGTAGGCGGAACAAACTTCACAGCGTTCCCGGCCTGGTCGCGGTAATTGGGCGCCATCACGCTATTCCAGTATTCAATCGCAAGATTCGTGGCATCGTACGCGTGCAGGACTGCAGGCCCGGTGCAATGGGCGGGAATCGGAACCTGGAAACAGTTCGTCGTGCCCTGGTCTGCATTCGGATTGGCATAGCCATACGCACTCGCATCAATGGCCCACACGATTCCGTTCGAAGATCCTTGCGACGAGATCGACGGAGAAGCGCCAGGAAAATTATAAAAATGAACGGACTGCGAGGCCGGCGTCGTGGTGAAGGTGCCCGATGCGGGGTCGAAAGAAAACATCTTCAGATAATCACCCGAGCCGGTGTTGTCGAGACTGCCGGCAAAATACAAGCTGTCTTGCCAGAAGGCTGGCGTTCCGTAAAATCCGGAAGTTGATCCGACGAACGTCTGCACAATCTGGCTATTCGTGCCCTGGCAGTTATTGGCTTGCAGTCCTCCCATGTTGTCGCGATTAATTAAATAGACTACGCCTTCTTTTCCGATTTGCACGAGCAAGTGGGTCACGGGACCGGCAGTTTGATCCGGCAGCAACATTGGTTGACCCGAGCCGAGATCGGTATCCGTACTGGCGAGGCAGGATTGATCATCGGGAGTAAACCAATCGAGCAGGTTTAGGTTTTCGCCGTTCGATGTGATACCGCTGAAGGGCGCGAGCTTGAGAACGCTGTCTCCAAAATCGTTATCCGGCATAACGCCATTGTTGGCATCGAACACGCCGTTCCCAGTGGATATGTAGATATTCCCGTCGCTGTCGATGGCAGACGCACCTCCGCTGGCCCAGACGCCACCAGCGCCTCCGTTTGGAGACGTATTAAAAACCGAGGTCTGCTGCTGGACATTGGAAGCGTTGTAGCCAAGTAGCCAGCCGTGCCACGGCGATGCGTCCTCGTGGGCCGACCAACCTACATAGACCGTCCCGGCAGCCAGGGCCAAAGCCAGCCGCTGATTTTCCATTTGCGCATTGAATGTGACAGTGGTACCACCATCGCCGACTCCGGCCACCGATGCCGCGACGTTCACCGGGGCGCTGAATTTCTCGTTGCCCGTAGCCAGATCCAACGCATGGAGTCTCTGATAGAAAGCGCCCTGAGCACTGTTCTGTGATGTGCTGACAAGATAAAGCGTATTGGTTGTGGGATCGATTACGGGCGTGCCCGTTACTCCAACTTCCGGGTAAATGTCGCCGACCCCGCATTGGCATCCGACATCATTCCAGGAAACCGGCGTCTCTCCGGACGTCCCGCCGTGCAGCGCGTCGAGCAGATCGACCTGCCAGTACTGGACGCACGGATTGGCATCGGCGTCGAAAGCAAAGACGGTGTCATGCTCGGTGGCTACGAAGATCACATTGTGAATTCCGCCTCCGATGCTGAGACTGGGCACCCAAAGCGGCTGGGTGAACACCGCTCCCTGTCCCGCCAGGACTTCAGTGCTCGTGGCGGTGGCACAGGAAAACAGTTTGCCGAACGAACTGGGATTGACGTTCGAGGGAGTGAGCGCATATTCCTGCGTATTGGTTCCGTCGCGAGACGAGTTGTTGTGATGCGTGAACACACCCGCGAGATCGGTCACTGCAACGGTCGCGGAACCGGAATCGGTGGAGTTCGCCAGACTCGTCGCCGTGATCGTGTGAATGCCCGCCGTGGCTGGCGGCGTGTAGAGGCCGCTGCTGCTGACGGTTCCGGCTGAGGCGCTGCCGCCGGCGACACCGTCCACGCTCCACGTGACGCCGAGATTTGAAGTGTTGCCGGTTACCGTGGCCTTGAACTGTTGCGTTTGGGTGCTAACGACCACTCCCGCGATGCCAGGTGAAACACTCACGACGACGACGGGTAAACTTGCCTGCACCACGGGTGAGTTGCCGCCGCTTCCGCCGCCACAACCGGCAAGTGCCAGCAATCCAAGCAGAAGAATACGGGAGTGATTGCGGAAGCGCCTCATTCGTATTCGCGCCCACATTATCTCAGTTAACCGCAATGGTCACGCTCGCCGCGCTGCCCGTCTGGGTCATGCCATTCGCATCCTTGCCCGTGATCGTGATGGTATAGCTGCCGGCTGGAGTGCCGCTGCTCTTGCTGGTATTGCCCCCTCCTCCTCCACCGCCACAACCCAGCGTGAAGATAGAGAGCGCCAGTAAGAAGTAGAGAGGCAAGAATCCGAGGAGTCGCTTGCGGCCGCGGCGTCCAAAGCTCGCGCCAATCACCCAGAAGGCCGGGATGGGCAACCAAAGATAAAACGCGCGCGGTCCCAACAGGGCTGCCGAGGGTCCAACCGTGTTGAAGGTCATGGTGGCGCTGCCGCCGCCGCTGGTTACGGAAACCGGACTGCTGTTGCCGAACGAGCACGACGGCGCTGGCGTGACCACGGGCGCGATGCTGCAAGAAAGTGTCACGCTGCCCGTATAGCCATTTGCGGAGCCGACGGTCACTGTGGCTTGCGAGGACGATCCCGGACTGATCGTGCTTTGCGTAGGCGCTCCCGCCGAAAGACTATAGCTCGCAGGCACAGTCACCTGGCCCGCTAGAGTGGCGGCGAGAACGACGACATCCCGCGTATTGGGCAGAGTCAGGCTCTGCACGGCCTTATTAGTATTGAGCGCGAAGGAATAGTGATAGAGATAAAACACACGATTATCGGGGCCGGCGGCGCTGTCGCGGTAGGGCATGGCGACCGCGACGGATTCTCCTGAATTGTCTCCCGTACTGACGCAGCCGTTACCGTTTAGCGCGCTGCACCAATCGCTAAAGCTCTGCGTAAAGGTGGAAGTCGTGCTGTCGCTATAAGTAACAGTTACAGTTTTCGAGGCTTGATTGCCCTCAATTCCAGTCGCCAGCATTTCCAGAGTCGTGTAATAGCCGGTGGGCAACGAAATAGATGTGCCGTTTCCGTACACCGCATCCGGCTGGTTGGCAGAGCCGAAGCTGAATTGGGTTCCTCCGAAGTCGAGCCCAGAATTCAGCAGGTTGGCGGAAAATGTGTAACCGACTCCGTCGAGGCTATTGGGGGCGGTAATGGCAGATTCATCCGCATCCGCATAAAAAGCGTAGACATTGAACGCCGACGAGAGATCGACGGCTGTTCCCGAACCACCGCTGGCTGGGGGATTTACGAATAGATTGACGGCGGCACTCTGTGAAGAAGACCCGGATGTGCCCGTGATGGTAACGGTGGTAGGCTTCCCCGCTCCGGTCAGGGCAGCCGTAGAACTGGCAGAGAAGGTAATCGTGCTGGTCGTCGAATTGACCGACGCAAACGAAGCGGTGACACCGCTGGGCAGCCCGGAAGCAGCGAGGTTTACCGCACTGTTGAATCCGTTGATTCCGGTGATCGTAATCGAGGCGGTAGCTGTGCCACTCTGATTAATAGATACGCCAGCGGCGGGAGTGGCAGTTACTCCCACAAAAGCTGGCAGCTCCACAGCGACATAGGCAGTCTGGGTGAGGCCGCCACTCGAGCCCACGACCGCAACCACATAAGTTCCGCCTGGCGTGGCACTCGTGGTCGAGACCGTCAGGGTTACGGGACCACCTCCAGCCAGAATCGAACTCGCGCTTAAACTTGCCGTCAATCCTGCCGGCGCGCTGCCCGGCGAACAAGATGGGCAGGAACTCGCTCCGGGAATGACTACCGCGAGATTGGTCGTGGCATTGAAACCGTTCAGCCCGTTAATGGAGATGGAACTGGATCCTCCATTACCGGGAGTGAGCGGCAGTGCCGCGGGCGCGGCGGTCATCGAAAAGTTAGCATTCGTGGTGGAGGGAAACAAGGCATCGAAGGCGGTCGGTCCGTTTGGACTGCCCCATCCCGTCACGAGGTCGAAGCCAGTAGTAGCATCGAAGCCGACGACACCGTTGGAAAGACAGCCGGGCGTTCCTGGAGTGCACGTTGTGGAAGTGGCGTTATCGCCAGTGGTGATGTCGTGAAGATCGCCGGCGTAGTCTGCGCTGCTCAATCCGTAGATCGTCGGGTTCAGAAAACCGAGAGTTGGGTTTCCGGTGCTGGAAGCGTCGGCGGCCGCCTGCTGATTAATAAGCGCCACAAACCCCGCCCATCGTGGGGCCGCCAGACTGGTGCCGCCGATTCCTCCCTGACAGGAGCCGTTCGCACAGAAATAGTTGTCGGTATTAGCTTCCGCCGCGACATCGGGGATATTGCGGTAATTGGCATCGCCGCCATTGGCCGAATCGATCGCCGTCGTTTGCCAGGATGGAATGGCAACCGAAGTGTTCCAGCCGCCGCCGCTGCCGATCCAACCTGACTCGGAGGACCATGCGCCACCCGCGGCCGCGGTCGTCAGATCCGTTCCTCCCGCATCGGTGATGTAGGTGCTGTTTCCCGGATAGCCGCCGGAAAGGCTCGCGCCCGCATCGCCAGAGGCGACAAACGAGCTCTGCCCCTGCGCTTCTAATTCCTGAAAGATCTGTTCATACGCCGACTCTGTAGCGGGAGTACCGCCCCAGCCAAACGATATGCTCAACTGTTTAGCGAGATCGTCGGCCGCGGCCTGAGCATAGGCATTGATAGCCGACACCTGGCTGCTGTATGCCTCGTACACAATCAGCGCGGAGAGGTTCGGGGCCATCGAAATAGCTTGCTGGATATCGATCACTTCCTCGCCATCATCGCAGCCCACCCCGCAGACTCCGTCTTCTCCATCCTGCGAGCTGAACACATTGACGATGGGAACGTTCAGTGGCTGACTCAGAGTGTTGAAGTAAGCAAGAACATCCGGAAGCCGGTACGGTCCTAATTCAATAAGGCCGACTGCCTGGCCGGTGCCGTCGAGCGCCGTGCCTCCGCCGTACGCCGTCCGCATATCGCTTCCGAGAAATTGACCGCCTGGCCCGGAACCAGTTTGATTGCTGTGGACGCCCTGACTCGCCTTCTTCAGCATGGAATGGGGGATGTTGTAATTGCTCAAACCGATCACATTGAGAACTGGAAGGCCCGCTTCGACCGTCGGTTCCACATCAGGAGCGAAGAAGGTTCGGTTTTCGGTCGGATGTTGATAAATATGCATCGTCACTTGAAAAGCTTGCTCGATACTGGCGACCGAGCCTCTTACATCGACGACGAGCCCAGTGGAGAAAGTGCGGGTCACTCGCAAACCATTTGCCTGGGCGAATCCGATCACGCGCTGATAATCGACTGCGGCGGGAGCATACTGCTGGCTGAACTGTTGCGTGGTCAGGAAATGGCGATAGTTCGGACTCGTGGGATCGTAGAGTTGCTGGAGGAGTGAAGTGAGCTGCTCCTGATTCCGCAGTGGAAGAGCAATGGCGATGCTGAGTTGCTGGGAGGCAGACATTCGCTCGAGCAATCGAGCGCCGACTGGGGCTGCTACTTGGGATTGAAGCGCCTGCCTTTGTTGCGACTGCGCGGGCGTGGTCAGCAGGAACACGCAGGACGCCAGCAATAAGGAAGATGAGCGCGTGAACAATTTGCGCATGAACCGATTCTCCGAGTGTGTAAGGCTCCGCTCCAGAATTACCGGGCGTGAAGCTACCAACGACGTCTCTGTGCGGAAAGAACCCGGAACGAAACAGAGGTCTCGTTCCGGGCTTGGTGAATTCGTTTTCCTATTGCTGGGTTACCTCGACTGTAACCGCGACCGGCGCTCCGGCTTGAGTGAGTCCATTGGTATCGAGGCCGCTGACCGTGAGGTAGTACGCGCCGGGCGGAGTTCCTACATTCCCAAGATGCGTATAGCTCACACAACCCGGAGTCGGAATCAGAGCGCCCAGCAGCAGGGCCAGTACGAGCAAACCTAGTAGTTTTTTCCGGCGGGAACCTGCGCCTAGTCCGAGCAGAGCCAAGCCTGGAACAGGCAGCCACAAGGCATAAAAGAATTTCCGTGGTGGCTCCGCCATTGCTTTGGCGGGAGCCACAGTCTTGAACGTCAACTGCGTTGTCGGCGGCGCACTCTCACCCGCGGTAATCGTTACCTGCGTCGGATTGGCAGCGCAGGTTGGTGGCATGGCGGACGAAGTGGGCACAATCGTCGGCGCAACCACGCAGGTGAGGCTCACGGTTCCCACATAACCGGGCTGCGGGGTTACGGTAACGGTCGCGGTGCTGGTCGCACCCGCAGCGATCGACGGCGGAGTCGCCGCGCCGCCGGAGAGCGAGTAACTCGGCGGCTTCAACGTAATCGCCCAGACAAATGCGAAGCCACTCCCGGCGGGATTGGAGAGTGTGATGCTTTGCAAGGTGCGGGTGTAGTCGAGAGGATAGGTGTAGGCGTAGAGATTGCCGTTGCAGGAGCCGGGAGTTCCGTCGCTATTGATGCGCATGTGAGGCAGCGGGCCCACAGCGATGGTCTCATACTGATTTCCGCCAAAACTGCACCAGTCACTCAGGGTCTGATTGAAAGTGTTCGTAGTGTTATCGGTGTAGGTCACGGTGACGGTTGCAGGTTGGCTGCCTTGCACCGCGTTGCCCAGCATCACCATGGTGGAGTAGATCGACTGTTGGGCCGCGGGCAGCGTAATGGTCAAAGGCGCCTGCGGCAGCGCGATCATATCCGGAACACAATTATTCGCGGTCATCGGACCGCAGTTCTGCGTGTTTACCGGGCCGAAGTTGAAGGGAATACCCAGAGAAGGAGGGGTCAGTGTCGGGGCCGCAGCGTTGTAGCCTGTTCCAAACACCACGTCGGCTGCGTAGGCGTCGGAACAGCTAAGACCATTGGAGCAACCATCGGAGGCGGGTCCATCAATATCGCCGGTGCCCTGGAAGGTTACGCCCGCGGCAAAAATGCCGGCCTGGTTGAAGTCCGAAGACAAGTCCACCTGCTGGTTACCCTGGGCCCAAGCCGAGGTTGCGCCGAGCAAGCCGACGGTTATGCACGCCGCTATCAGCAGAAAGAACAGGCACGAAAACCTTCTGGCTGTCATCATCCTTCTACCTCCAACGATATGTTCATGTGCGAGTCTCAAGGTTTCCATTCCATTCGCTAGAAAATGATTTTTCCGCTGATCCGCAGATTTCTTGGGAAATTCTGCTGGATGGGAGCGACCGTTCCAAATCCCTGCCAATAGGTGCGCTTGGTGGTGCTGTTGTAAAAAAGGTTCGGGGCAGAATCCGTAATCGTGGTATCCGGCCCACCCAGCAGCACCGAATTGAAGGCATTGAATGCCTCGCCGCGCAACGAGAAGCTGACCTTCTCGGTGATGGCGAAGTTTTTCTGGAGAGAAAGGTCAAGATTGGGGACGGTTGGATTGCGTACCTGATTCGTGTAGCCCGGTGTCGTGTTGTAGGTGTAGGAAGTGCCGCCGATGTGGGGCACAGGCACGCCGCAAGCCTGCATAGCGGGATTGATCCAATGCGCGACGTTGCTGCCTCCGGGAGCAGCCCATTTGTCGCAAGTATAGTTGTCATCTCCGTTGTCAATACCGACGGGAGTGCCGCTCTGCGCTGCGAAGACCCAGCCTAGACTCCAGCCGCCCAGCGCGTAGTCCACCGCACGACGCGAATTCGCGAGGAACGATCTTCCCTTTCCCACCGGAATGTCATACACGCCTGTCATGGTAAAGACGTTGGTGCGGTCATACTGCGAGAGCCAGTGAATTTCGTTGGGATCAGTGAAGGGATAGCCATTCTGGTAGCCATCGCCATTGATGGTCTTCGACCAGGTGTAAGCGACGTTGAATTCGAGGCCGTGCGTGGTCCGCTTAGTGAGCTTGACCTCCATGCCGTTGTACCAGTTTCTGCCCACGGGAAGGTTGTATTGGCCCAGCAGGGATGCGCCGTTGCCCGAGCAATACTGCGAATAGGGCAACAATAAGGCTATCGCTTGAACTTCTGGATAGGTGCCGCAACCGCCGGGAGACGACGACGCCTGCACGCCGTAATAGGGATTCGGCACCAGGCGGCTGAGATTGTCCGAGCTGTTCAATGCGTATTGCAGTTCGGGATAAGTTAGAGTTCCATTGAGCCAGGTAATGCCGGCACGCAGACGGCTGGCATAGTTCGCCGCCCATCGCGCATCGAGGACCATGTTGCCGGGCAATTCCTGCTGCACCCCAAACGACATCTGCTGCGTCTTGGGAATCTTGCGCTGGGGGAAATCGAATACTTGCGCACCTTGGCCGATATCGGTCAGCAGGCCGGCGTTGGCGCCGACCGGCGGAAGCAGCCCCAGAGGATACTGAGTGGACGTGGGAAAGGGCGTGCCTAATCCATAGGGTCCAGCCGACGGAGCCGTCAAGGCCGCAGCGCCTCCCTGCTGGGGATTGAAACTATCCAACGTCGTTATGTAAGGAGTCGACTGCTGATAGCCCACGGGAGAACCGCCCTCGAGTCCGGCGGAATACATGAGTCCCCAACCTCCGCGAAGTACGGTCGTCCGCCGTAGAGCGTAGGCGAAGCCAAGACGGGGAGCGATGTTGGAGTAATCGGTGTTGTAGGCATCGCGGGACTGCCCGTTATGTCCGGCGTAAACGGCTCCTCCGTAAACCGTCGAGAGCGATTGCACATCGATTCCCGCCGCCTGCCAGGCGGCGACGTTCCCCGCATTCGCGATATTGGCTTTGTAGACGCCATCATCGGTAACCGGATTCACGCAGGTCAGGCACACCCCACGGGTGAGCTCGTTGTAGCGTTCCTTGAGCCCCACTTGCACGTCATAGCGTAAACCGAGGTTAAGGGTGAGACGGCGAGTGACCTTCCAATCATCTTGCCCATAGAGATACCAAACCGGCTGGTAGTCATACAGCGAATCGTTCCAGTCGATGTGGCTGGTCGCATTGTTTACTGTGCCTCCCGGCAGTCCCAGCAGGAAGTCGGCAAATCCGTAGCCGTTTGGAGCATAGCTGCTCGCACTGCAAGCCGGCGAGCCCGCCCCAAAACCCAGGCTCACTGGCTCATAGCAATAGGCGTTCGAGGGATCGTATTGTGTCCACTGACCGCTGAACGAGAAGGCTCCGTTGGCATTGCCGGCATTGCCGGGATTGCCGAAGAAGAATTCGCCGACTCCTCCGCCAAAGTGAATATTGTGCGCGCCTTTGGATTTGGTGAAGTCGGCATCGAGCATGACATTCGTGGTCGCGCTGACACTCAGATTGTTTCCGAAGAGAGTGCCCGAGGAAACTCCCCCGATGTTGTACTCTGGGTAATTCTTCAGAGAAGTTGTTGGGGGGAGAGGCATGGTGAGTCCGAGCTTGCTGGCGGGCTGAGCAAGATTCAGGTTCCCGTCGGGCGCCGTATCCTCGAACCGATTGAAGGAAATCTTGACATCCCCCAGGAACGTCGGCGAGAAGGTGTGCGTCATATCCTGCATCGCAGTCCAGGTTTCGCGGAAGTGATCAAGATTGCCGTTGGCTTCGAGGCCGGTGAATCCGTTGGTGCTGCGATTCTCGTGGCCTTTCTGCCATGCGAAGAAGCTGTACCACTTGGTCTTGTCGCTGGTGTTGTAGTCCACGCGGATCATGGGCTGGTTGTAGTTGTAGACATCCGGAGAGGCAGCCGCGTAATTCGCGGGGTCGCCAAATCCGCCGATGTAATTCTCCGCGCCGCCGATGTTAGGCAGCGGGATATAACCCAACTTCAGCATGGTGAGAGCAGTCTGGTTAAGCTGCGCGGCAGGAAGCAGGCTGCCGCCATTGGTCCCGCCGGTATAAGCGTTGGGGTAACCCAGAGTATTCGTGCCACACTGCGTGGCTGGACCGGTCGGGGCCGTCCCCGGACCGTTGGCAAAGCACTGTGCGTTATTCGGATTGCTTGCATTGTTGCTGTCGCCGGGCTGGAAAAGCGTAAGTCCGTAGAGAGCGTAGGGAGACTTGGGATTGAGGGTCTGGTAGGTGGTCTGGACGAGCCCAAAATCAACTCCTGAATTGCCGTTGTATCCGGGACGCAAATAGGCGGGCGGCACGTTTCCGGTCACCAGGTTGTAAATAGATTGGCGATATCCCTCAAAACTGAAGAAGAACCAGAGCTTGTTCTTTTTGATGGGACCGCCGAAGGTTCCGCCAAACTGGTTTTCCACCTGCTGATCGGACGCTGGGGAGATGAAAATGTTCTGCAGGAAATTGGCGTCCATGAAACCGCCCTTGTAGCCTTCATACACCGTGCCGTGGTAGGCGTTGGTTCCGTTCTTGGTGACCACCGTGACCGTGCCGCCGCTGGTGCGTCCATAGCGGGCGTCATAGGTCGTGGTCATCACATTGACTTCCTGGATGGAGTCCAGAGTTGGCGCGATGGTCCAGGTTCCCGCATTGGCGGCGTTGTACGTGGTTTGCTGCGTGATGTTAGCGCCGTTGAGAGTGAACTGATTGAATCCGCCTGAAGTGTCTGCCGGATTCACGCCGCCGCCGATAATGTATTGGTTATTGACGTCCCAACCGCGCGTGCCCGAAAAACCGCCCGGACCGAAGGTGGTCTGGGTAAATTGCGAGCCCGGCACAGTGCCAATCAGCATGTAAACCTGGCGTCCATTCACGGGCACATTTTCCAGCGTCTTTTCATCGAGGATGGTGCCGCCCGAGGCGTTCTCAGTTTCGAGCATGGGCGGCGCGGCGGTGACTTCCATCGTTTCATGGAAGCTGCCTACCTCCAGCTTGAAGTTCTGGCCAAAATACTTGCCCGCCTGCAACAGAACATTGTCCTGCTCCACACTCTTGAAGCCGTCCGCCTCACACTTCACACGGTACGTGCCGGGCACGACATACGGAATGTAATAGACTCCGGCGCTCGTGGTCACATCCGTGTACGTCGAACCTGTATCGACGTTAGTGGCAGTAACTTTCGCCTTGGCGATGACTGCGCCGGTGGAGTCAGTGACTTCCCCCGTCAACGTGGCGCGGAACTCCTGAGCGAGTAGATGCTGCGGGACAGCCGCGAACAGGAGGCAGGCGGCGACCATTCCAATCCAGAGCCGGAACATCTCGCCACGATTATGAAATCTAGAAATCGAAAGAACCGTCATTGCGCTCCTCCTGAGATGGTCATTGCTCATTTCTGCTCGCTGGTGCTCTGGGTGGAAATCTGCTGGCGCCGCTGGCCCAGTATCTGGAGAAGATTCTTGGGATGACTGCGCGGCTGCTGCTGAACCCGCGGACGCTTGGCTGCGGCGCCGGTTACCGCAGCCTGGGCCTCCACAGCTCCGAATACCGGGGCAATAGAGTCGGTCTCGATAACGAATCCTTGGCTCCCGTTGGCGAGATAGAAAGAAACCTGCTCGGGTTGCTGAGTGTTGCCGTTAAAGGCCGTGCCGCACGGCGTTGGCGACGTCGGGTCGGGCACGTAGAACGGGAAGCATGGCGTGGTGGTGATGGTGCCAGTGAAGTGGCCCGGATTGCTGGCATCGGCCGCAAATGTGCCGGAGAGCGGACCAGTAATTAGAGTGGCGTTGTTGGCACCCGTGCCCTGGAAGTCGCCTTCTCCGCTGAAGGTGCCTGGAGTGGTGGAGCTGACGGAAAACTGACCAGTCAATCCGCCATCATAATCGCAGCAACCGCCGAGATTGGATTGATTGGACAGGAAAACGGCGTAGCTTCCGCTAAGCGTCGCAGTGGACGCATTGGCCTGCGGAATCGCCATCCCAATCGCATTGCCATAGGGTGTGGCGGCTGAGCTGTTGTTGGCCTCGAAGATCAGCGCGCCGCCCGTACCGGTGGTGTTGTTGGGATCGAGCAGGTTGAGATTGGGATCGGTCAGATAGAGGTTATAGATTTGGCCTGTGGGAGTAGTGAGTGTTCCCCGCGTGCTGCCCGAAGGGAACTGATAGGTCGAGCCTGCCAGCGGGATACTCGTGGTTGCGACCGTGGGGGATGGAGCGCCACCGTCTTCTACGTTGTAATCCATTATTCCAGCGGTAATATTTCCGGCACCGTCCGCCGTAAGCTGCCCCGCCGCCGCGGCGGAGTCCCCGCCATTGTTGTTGTCGCCAAAGCCGTAGTCCGTGAACACAATGCCGCCGGTCAGCGCGGCGGTGGTGTTCATCGCGGTAGCGAGTGATCCCTGTCCGAATGCCGTGCCGGTGTTGCCCGCATTGCCCACATTGGTCATGCTCGTCAACTGCAGTATTTCTGGCGTGACGAGGTAGTAGACATACTGTGTGCAGGCGGGCTGTCCTGTCGCGCCGCAGGGGCCGAGAGTATCGGGCGACGTGCTCAAAGTAATAATGCCGCGCCCCTGAGTATCGGGAGCAGTGTAGGTCCCCGTGAAAGGAAGGCCGTTCGCCGGTGTCGTTATCTCGCTGTTATAACCGGGACCGCCTCCGTCATTCCCAAAATTCTCATCAAAAATTCCTCCGCTGATGTTGCCCGACGCAGTAGCGGTCGCTGTCCCGTCCGCAGTGAAGATGCCGCCCCAGCTTCCGTTTTCGTGGGAGGCCCCGCTATACCCCGCGAGAATAAACGAATACCCGCCGGAGACCTGTGATCCGGAAAATGCCGGGCCCGCAGTCTGCAGATCCATGCTGCCGACGGCGCCGATCGTCAGTCCGTTGAAATTGTCTTCTTCTGCGATCACGAGATGAGAATTGGAGGTAGCCGTGATGCCGTGTGTCTGTTGCAGCGTTCCGCAGCAACTTGTGTTGTTAAGGCTCAACGAAATGTTCCCGTGACCGGTCGCGTCGAGAGAATAGGTTCCGGTAACTGAGGGGGCCGTCCAGTAGAACCCGTTTGCCGAACCGTCCGCTTCACCGCCCGTAACATTGCCGTTTCCATCCAGGGTGACACTCGCCACCATTCCGAAGGAGCCGTTCCCGGGATACAGAACAATTGCGTACGGTTGCCCCACGGTGATGGTGGCGCTTGCGGTTTGAGAACTGTCGGCTACCGAGGTTGCGGTGACCGTGACCGTGTAGGCCAGATTCGGAGTGATTGCGCCGTTCGGAGCGGCTACAGGAGCCGTGTAGAGCGTGTCGATCTGGTATCCAGTCGTGGAGGGACTGAACGAACCGCACGCATTTGCCGGAGTGCAACTCCACGTCACTCCGGCATTGTTCTTATCGTTGCTGACATTGGCGACCAAGCCCACCTGTTGTCCGGCGCTCAGAGCGGTCGGAGGAGTTTTGACCATCTGGACCGACACTTGTCCTCCGGCCGCGGCGCCGGAGCCGGAAGCGCCGGGAGGAACGCCTTGGCCACCGCAGCCAGTGAGCACAAGTGCAACGGCAACGAGAAGAAGGGGGAGGGTGAAAAATTTGCGGTTCATTGCGCACCTCGCTCGGAACTGGCCATGCAACTCCTGCGCCTCATGCTCACAAGCAAAAAGCTCAACGTCGTTTTCATCGGTGGCGTTCAGCGTCCCGTTTTGAAAAGAAGAAAAGATGTGATTCGGTTACGGTGGGGCAGTATGGTGGATTGAGAGCGTAAAAGAAATAGTAGACAGTTAACATTAATTGTACTAACGTAACGTTCCGTGTCACGATCGGGTACATCGACGGGGTCGCCACTCTCGGCAGGGAGCCGTTTGATCGTTCAGGAACTGGAAGAATACCTGCGCCGGACGCGGATCCGGCGCGTGCATTTTGGCGATGGAACCACCGTTCCGCCGCCGCTGGCCTACGTGACAAATTTCCCGCGCCTGTCCCTGCCGCTGGCGGGATGCCACACCATGGAAGTGGCGCGGGGCGGGCGAACCGAGATCATCAAGCCGGTGCGGGGTGAGGCTGTATTTATCCCCGATCACGCCTGGAACAAGCCTGACTGGACCAGCCGGGTCGATGTCCTGACGTTCTTATTCGGAGTGAAGCAGATCGGGATCAGCCTGGTGCGCCACAACGGAGGATCGCAGGTTACGCCCACGGCGATGAAGGCCAGCGTCCATGGCGGGTACGATGTGCCGACCCACAGCATCCTGGCCACATTGATGGTGCTGGCTGCCGATCAGGCGAAGGGGCCACTGGCGCGGCTTTCCACTGAATCCCTGCTGCACGCCTGCTTGCGGCTGCTCAAGTCACCGCAGCGGGAACGCCCGCGCAAGGCGGTGCGTACCTTTGAAACCATCTGCCTGTATGTGCAGGAAAACTTCCACCGCCCGATTACGCGGGAGACGGTGGCGGCCCATTTCGGACTGGCGCCCAACCATATCTCGCGTGTATTCCGCAAAGAAGGCCTCATGCGATTCAACGATTACCTGAATCTGGTGCGGATCAACCGGGCTAAGTTCATGTTGCAGAACTACACGTTGACGCTCAAGGAAATTGCCGACAGTTGTTGCTACAGCGATGCGGCTTATTTCTGCCGGGTTTTCAAAAAGATATGCAAGGTGACGCCCACCGATTACCGCGCCCAAAATACCGAGCGGGCCTCGTCCTCAAAGGCGGCAGCAGGTGCCAGCAAAAACGTTACGCCAGTACAATAAACGTTCCATCTATCCTATTTTCAGACTAGGATTATTCACACATACTACGAGACTACTTTTTTCGTGACTTGCACAAAGATAGCATCGCGAATGGCGGCCGAACTAGAAGTGCGGGCCTGTCGAGATACTTTAGACTGATTTCGCTGCAGAAACGATAGTGGAACGCATACCTGTCTGGCCTTTGATCAGCGCAGGAACAAAACTCTTGGCAACACTGGAAAATATCTGTCTGGCAGCGCCCCACTCCCATGCCTGAATCTCTCCAGAAGTTAAGACAGCACCTGCTGACTGGAGTCTCCTACGCGATTCCCTTCATTGCCTGCGGAGGAATTCTCATCGCGGTGGCCATCGCCTTTGCCATGACTCCGTCTGGCCCGGATTTTTCTCATTCTCCCAGTCTGAAACTCATCTTCGACATAGGCTCCGCTTCGTTTGCTCTGATGTTTCCCGTTCTTGCCGGCTACATTTCGTACTCCATTGCCGGAAAACCGGGTCTGGTTCCCGGATTTCTTGGGGGCTATCTCGCGGGCCAGGAGCGAGCCGGGTTTTTGGGAGCAATTCTGGTGGGGCTGGTTGCGGGTTATGTGGCGCAGGCACTCAAAAAAGTGCCGGTCTCCCGATATCTACGCCCCATTATGCCGATCTTAATTATTCCGATTCTCTCCGGCGCCTTGATCGGAGTGCTGATGATCAAGCTATTGGGCCCGCCGATAGCGCTTTTCATGGACCATGCCAATCACGCGCTGACTTCCATGAGCGCGGGCAATGACGTGGTGCTGGCTCTGGTTTTGGGCGCGATGATTGCTTTCGACATGGGGGGCCCGGTCAACAAGACCGCGTTTTTCTTTGGCGCAGCCATGATCGCGGAGGGCAATTATCGAATCATGGGCGCGTGTGCGGCGGCGATTTGTACCCCTCCGCTGGGAATGGGATTGGCCACGCTGATCCGCAAAAGATTGTGGACTGAGGACGAGCGCGAGGCGGGACTTGCCGCCATCGCGATGGGGCTGATTGGAATTACCGAGGGAGCTATTCCTTTTGCCGCGGCGGATCCGATTCGCGTGCTCCCGAGCATCGTCGCAGGTTCCTGCGCCGCGGCGGCTATTGCGATGGCGGGCGGGGTGGGAGATCACGCCCCGCATGGCGGTCCCATCGTCTTGCCTGTGATTGACCACAGAGTCATTTACATCTTAGCCATCCTCACCGGCACACTGTTAACCGCGACCCTGATTACGGTGCTGAAACAGCGGAGCAGCGTGCCCGAAGAAGAGGCACACAAGGAGGTAGCCGCATGAAAATCGTCGCAGTCACCGCCTGTCCCACCGGCATCGCGCATACCTATATGGCTGCGGCACGACTGGAGAAAATCGCCAAGAATTTCGGCTTCGAAATCAAGGTTGAGACTCAGGGTGCCATGGGAATTGAGAACAAACTGACGGAAAGCGACATCCGCCAGGCCCACATCGCCATCTTCGCCATTGATATCGAAATTGAGGGCAGAGAACGATTTAACGGCGTCAAAGTCATCCAGGTGCCGCTGCAGGAAGCACTGAAGAACCCGGAAGGAATCTTTTCGAAGATCCAACGCTAAAAAATGACGGAGAGCAGCAACAACTCACTGGAGTTCGCATTTTTGTGCCCGCTGTCCAGCGGCCTGCACGCTCGTCCCGCCAGTCAACTGGCGGAGGTGGCCAATGAGTTTGCTTCTGAATGCACGGTGACGAATTTGCGAAACGGGCTCCTGGCAAATGCCAAGAGCGTGCTGAGCATCATTGCGGCGGATGTCCGGCACGGGGACCGCTGCGTTCTGCACATCCGTGGGATCGACGTGCACTCTGCCCATAAGGCTCTGAAGCGATTCGTGGAAGAAGCTCTCCCGCACTTCGATGTGGCGGTGGCCGGAGTCACCGAGTCGCGCCCCAGCCGAACCCCTCGAGTGCTGCAAGCAGCCAAAGCCACCTTCATTTACGGAACCTCGGTAAGCCGTGGCATCGGTCGCGGCCCAGTCGTGCTTCTGCAGAAGATGAGCCTTCCCCAGAACCTTGACGGAAACAACGGGGTAAACGCCAATCGCGAACTGGAGCTGGTCAAAGGCGCGGTCTCGACCGTGCGCCACCGCATTCGCGAAAAGCTGAAATACTCGATTACGCCCACTGGCGCGGCTGTGCTCCAAGCCGATCTTGCCATGGCCGAGGATGTCTATCTAATGGAAAAACTCGCGGAGCCGATTTTGCGCGGGAAATCTGCGGGTCAGGCAGTGGTGGAAACCGCCGAATTCTTCATGGATCTCCTCGGGCATTCGGAGAACGAATATATTCGCCAGCGCTCCGCTGACATAGAAGAAATCTGCCTGCAGTTACTGGAAGAAGTTTGCGGAACCAGACCAGCGCCGGAGTTCAAATTGCACCAGGAGTCCGTGGTGGTCGCGGAGTCGCTGGGTCCTCAGCAACTTCTCAACCTCGATCGCCAGCAGCTCAGGGCTCTGGTGCTGGAAAACTCCGGCGGCACATCCCATGCAGCCATTCTCGCGCGTTCGCTCGGCATCCCCACCCTGGCAGGAGTGCGCAATGCGCGCCTGCTGCTCACCCCCGGGTCCGAGGTGGTCGTCGACGCAAACCGGGGATTCGTTGTCCCGCAATTCTCCGCGCCGGTGCAACGATTTTACGAGCGCGAGCAGAAGATTCTGGAACGGCGAAGGCAGTTGTGGGCAAATCATGCGGAAAGGTCCGCAACCACGTTGGACGGCAGGAAGATCGAAGTCGCAAGCAATGCCTCTTCCGGCGAAGAGCTGACCCTGGCTTTCGAAAATGGAGCCGACGGCGTGGGTCTGTTTCGCACGGAGATGATATTCCTGGGCCGCGAAGCGCCTCCCTCGGAAGAGGAGCAGTTCGCGATCTACTCCGCCGCCGTGCGCAGTGCCGCTGGCCGCCCCGTCATCATCCGCACGTTCGACATTGGTGGCGATAAGCGAGTGCCCTATCTGAACCTTCCTCACGAAGAGAATCCATTCCTCGGCTATCGTGGTGCACGAATTTATCCCCAGCATCATGAGCTATTGCAAGCACAGTTGCGCGCCATTCTTCGGGCCTCCACAGCAGGTTGTGTGCAGATCATGGCGCCCATGATTTCGACGGTAGAAGAATTCATCCAGTTCAAGGCAGCCGTCAGGCACGCGCAGCAGCATCTCGCGCAAAATGGGATTGCCTTTCAATCGGACGTCCAAGTCGGCGTGATGGTGGAAGTGCCATCGCTGGCGTTCCTGCTCGACCAGTTCTGTGCAGAGTCGGATTTCTTCAGCATCGGCACCAACGATCTCTCGCAGTACTTCTTCGCGGCAGATCGAAGCAACCCAAGAATTGCCGCCCATTTCAGCGTGCGGCATCCTGGGTTCCTCCGCTTTCTCAAGCAGCTTGTAGACCGCATCCATCAGCACGGAAAGTGGGTGGGAATGTGCGGAGAGATGGCGGGCGACATCCAAAATCTTCCGTTTCTGGTCGGCCTCGGACTCGACGAGATCAGTGTTCCGGCTGCCGAGGTACTAGAGATAAAACGAGCCATTACAAAGTTGCGCCATGCCGACTGCGTCTATGTACTCGATCGCGCAATTGCGTGCGGAACCACCCTCGAAGTGAACGAACTTTTGAGCAAGCAGCAGTCGCATCAATCGGACTCTCTGCTCAGCAACGAATTGGTTCTACTGGGAAGCACGAGCCGGACGAAGGAAGAAGTAATTCAGGAAATGGTCGACGCCTTTTACATCTCCAGCCGAACCGAAGATCGCGAACTCCTTGAAGAAGCAGTCTGGGCGCGTGAAACCGAATATTCTACCGGTCTGGGCCACAGCTTTGCTATCCCACATTGCAAGACCGATGCCATCTCTGCCAATTCGATCTGCGTTCTAAGGCTAAATGAGCCCATTAACTGGGACTCGATCCACGGGGAGCAAGTGCGCATGGTCGTGCTGCTCGCGTTGCGGAAATCAGAGGTCGCCAGTACCCATATGCAGGTATTTTCCTCGTTGGCACGGAAGTTAGACGAAGACGATTTCCGTCAGTTTCTGCTCCAGGTTGAAACTCCCGAACAGGTGACCGCTTATCTGGCTGAGCAACTGGGGCTGCCTTCGCAGAGGGAATAAAAGCATTGACGCAGATTCGCCCAGGCGCAACGTTACAGGCTTTTTCAGCGGACGGTAGAACTGCAGCGCTACGCTCAGCGGTAGGGTTCAGCCGCTTCTTCTTGGCGGAACCAGCCGAAGCGGGTGCCCCACGCCGGCCAGTTCTCCGCCCTGTGGAAAGCTGCGCCTTTTTGTCGCCCCTCGTCTCTTGCTCAGCTTTGTAACTCGCTGCATAGGCCTAACTTATACCATGTGAATATTAAATTGTAAGTACAATCTCGTCCAACATGTGTTCCTGCAGGAACATTTTGTAAAACCTGAGAGCCGCCCTAAACTGCCACACCTTCCACCGCAAGCTCTTCATTCGCAATGTCCTTCGCAGAGGAAATAAGAGCGAATCCTCCTGCCGGCAACTGGCGCCAGGACTGGGATTACTACGGCGAGGGCGATCCCAGCTCGGCAACCGGCAATTGTGGCAAGCTGATCCTCCCGGATGGACCGGGTCTGGGGGTCAAAGCAATTTAACGAAAAGCAACGACGGCTGCCGTGGAGTTCGAGATCAACCGGCGCGCGGGCACCCGGCATGCGCTGCCTCGCCCCCCACCGAAAAAATCCTGCATATCCGTCACAACCTACATAACCTCTTCTGATGGCGGGGCTTGCAGGTTGTGACAGTATCGACACTGTGGAACAATCGGCAGCACACCGTGCTCCAGGCCCAATTGGTGTGCGCGAATCTGTGTGGTCTTGTCCAGAATCAGGCCGCGACCGTTAGAGCCGAGACGGCGCGTGTAGAGACCCAGCCAAGCCCGCTGCCGACGACGCTACCTCAGCCGCACCGTGCACGGTCCCCTCCGGCAAACCCAGTCCTATTTTAATAAGGTCCTACGCGAGCGCGATCTCGGCCGCCGGCTGGACGGAGTCACGGTCACGCTCGCCGGGTTCCTGGATCGATGGCCCGACGCCGCCGCCAAACCAAAACTGCGCGACAAGAGCTACCACAGGTACCAGAGCCTTCAGAGGCGCTATGTCCGACCAGCCCTCGGCGAACGAATACTGTCCGCAATCACCCCGCTGGTGTGCAGGACACATATCGGAGAATGATCGATCGCGGTCTGTCGGCTCGCACCGTCCGCTACTCCTAGTTCCCGATACCCGTCAAAGGAACTGTTTGCGGACTGTTGTTCGCACTATCATTCATGTTAAACGTTGCGGCACGTCTGCCAGTAGCTGTGGGCTTGAAGACGATGCTGATGGTGCAAGTGGATTTCGCGGCCAGGCTCGCGCCGCAAGTGGTCGTCGACACATTGAAGTCACCCTGATCAGCGCCGGTGAAGCTGAAGGGGCCAATAGTGAGGGCGCTCGATAGGTTATTTTTCAGCGTCACGTTATGAGCGGCGCTGGTTGTGCCGACTTTCTGCTTGCCGTAGGTGAGTGATGTTGGTGAAACCATGGCCTGGGCGATCCCCGTGCCTGAAAGCGTCGAGGTGAGCGAGTTGTACGGTGGTTCCGCGTTGCTGGTGACCGACAGCGTGGCCGATTCCGCCCCCAGAAGACTCGGCGTAAATGTCACCAGGATGGTGCATGAGTCTTTGGCGTCGAGCGAAGTGCCGCAAGTACCGCCGCTCTGGGAAAAATCTCCCTGATTCGTTCCGGTGAAGGTGATCTCGGAAATGCTGAGTGCGGTTGACTGATTATTCTTCAAGGTGAAGGTCTTGGGCGCGCTGGACGTCGCTTGCGGGACGCTTCCGAATGTCTCCGAGGCGGGCGTGAGAGTTACATCCGCAACGCCAGTGCCGCTCAAAGCCACGGTTTGCGGGCTGTTCACGGTGTTGTCGGTCACTCGAAGTGTAGCGCTCTCTGACGCCAGCAGACTGGGTGTAAATGTGACGGTGATCGAGCACTGCGCGCCCACATTCATGGTCGCCGGGCAAGTATTCGTCTGAGAGAAGTCTGCCTGGTTGGGGCCGATGACGGCCACACGAATGTTTCTAAGCGAAGTCGTTCCGCTGCTGGTAAGCGTTACTTTCTTTCCTGAACTTGTCGTCTGGATTCCCTCGTTGCCAAAAGCCAGCGTGGTAGCAGAAAGAGTGGCGCCCGGATTGGCGCCGGTTCCCGTGAGGGAAACGGTCTGCTGGCTACCGCTGATGCCGTGGTTGTTATCGGTGATGGTCAGCGTGCCCGTGCGAGTACCGGTCTGGGTGGGCTTGAAAAACACGTTGATCGTGCAAGTGCTTCCGACGGCCACGGAGCCGACGCAATCGTCCGTCTCCGAGAAATCTCCCGATGCGGCGACGCTGGAAACCGCGAGCGCTTCCTGCCCGGTGTTGCTCAAAGTCACCGACTGGGAGGCGCTGGTGGTGCCCTCATCCTGGCTGCCGAAAGTTAGGCCGGTGGGCGAAACGCTGGCAACAGGCAAGGCTGCCAGAGCAAAGAAGACGCCGCCGCTGCCGTTGCCGCTGCCGTGGATGCCGCCGCCGCCTACCCCATAGAAATTAAAGTCAGTCGCCTGCACCAGCCCCGCAACCGGCAGTTCGCCGTCCGTGCAGGTGGGCCACGTTCCTTCACTGCAAAAGACGTGCAGGGTGGTCAGTGTTCCATCCGGGGTGATCTTAAAGATGGTCCCGCAGCCATCCCAACCTGATAAGCACTCACTCTCACTCCCTCCTCCGCCGACATAGGTCGTCCCGTAGAAGTTTCCGTCGCTGCCTTGAATGAGTCCGCCGTAGGGGACCGTTCCATCTGCGCAGTCTGCTAGAGAACAGAAGTCGTACAGGGTGGTGCCCCCGCCGGTGGGGGCGACGCGAAATACCGAGCCGTGCGGGTAGCCTGAAGTCGTGGTCCCGTAAAAGTTTCCGTCTCTACCTTCGACGAGCCTCGCTGAGGGGGGACCCTCGCCCAGGCAGCCGCTTATATTGCAAAAGTACTGCAGAATGGTGAGAACGCCACTCGGAGTGACTTTGAACACGGCACCGTTAATGACGGACTCGCCGAAACCGGCCCCCGTTTCGCCGTAGAAATTGCCGTCACTGCCCCGAACCAGGCCTCCGGGTCCATACGTGCACCCCTCTTGTTGCTCACAAAACGCGTAGACGGTGGTGAATGCGCCGGTCGGAGTAATCTTGAAGATTGTGCCGCCCGCGTTGCCGCCCGGAGCGGTTCCATAAAAGTTCCCGTCACTTCCCAGAGCCAGCCCGTTTGGATTTGCTCCATCCGGGCAGGAGTTGTTACTGACTTGTGAACAAAAACTGTACAAGGTGGTGAGTTCGCCACTTGGCGTTATCTTGAACACCGTGCCGCAGGTAAATGGCGTCGGTGCATTGCAGAGATCATACGTTTGCGGTATTCCCCCGGCGGCCGTCGTGCCATAGAAGTTACCGTCGCTTCCTTCGATAACTCCCGCCACTGGTTGCGCCCCGTCTGTACAGTCGGCTCCGCCTTGTGCGCAGAAGCTATAAAGTGTGGTCAGCGTGCCAGTGGGCGTGACCTTAAAGACGGTGCCCTGGCCATACTGTCCCCCACCGGTCGTGGTTCCGTAGAAATTGCCGTCGCTGCCCTGGATCAGGTACCCTGAGGGCGCCGAGCCATCCGTACAGTCGAGCCCACCTAGCGAGCAGAAGTTGTAAAGCGTGGTTAGTTGCTGCCCGTGGGCTGCCGAACCGGCCAGGCCCACCAACCCCACCAAAAGCAGGGCGGAGGTAAATGCGGCGAAGATTCTCATAAGCCTGCCTTTGATTCGCAGTTTTCGCGGGGCAAGCGCCCTCACGGAGAAATATCGGGCAGTGCTTATCCTTCATTTTCCGCCAGCAGTCAATTTCCCGGCGATTAAGTCGTTATGAATTTTTTCTTAACTGACCGAACCTATAATGTTTGCAATCATTCGCAATGCCGCTTTTGCGGTTCCAGGTCCGATTGGCCGGGCTTGCAATATCCGTCCCGCTGGGCGAAAATTATCGCCCTTCCCCTTGGTGTTCCAGCCTTACTGCTGATGAACGACAGGATTTACAGATTTGCCGAGTTCGAGTTGAACGTTGCGGAGGGCGAACTGCGCACGCCAAGTTCAGTGGTCCGCCTGCAGCAGAAACCGCTCCTGCTGCTGATTTCATTGCTGGATCATCCGCAGCGGGTTGTCAGCCGCGATCAACTGCGCCAAACCTTGTGGGGGAGCGCGACATTCGTCGATTATGAACAGGGCATCAATGTCGCCATCAAGAAGGTAAGAGACGCGCTGGGCGATTCGGTGGAGAACCCGAGGCTCGTCGAAACGCTCGCCAAGAAGGGCTACCGTTTTCTTCTTCCGGTGGAAGTTGTGGGTGGGGAAAACCATCAAGGCACGCATTCAGCAACTCAGAATGGCTTGGGCGCTGCGGGCGCAAACATGCCAGACAAACGCGAGCGCTATTTGCGTTGGGGCTGGATACTGGCGGGGGTTGCTGCGGCAGTTCTCGCGACCGTGGGAATCTGGCTTTTTCGGGTCGAAGCCAAAAGTCATGATGCGACAAAAATGAATTCCTTGGCAGTGCTGCCCCTTCGAGATTTGTCGCCCGATCCCGGTCAGGAATACTTAGCGGATGGCATCACCGAAGAACTGATCACCAGCCTGGCGCAGGCACTTCCGCTGCGCGTGATTTCGCGGACCTCAGTGATGCGCTACAAACAGACGAGCGAGCCGATTACACAGATCGCGAACGAGCTCGGAGTGGATGCGATCGTGGAAGGTGCGGTGACCCGAGAGCAGAGCCGCGTGACGGTGACAGTTCAATTGATCGACGCGACGAAAGACCGCCATCTCTGGGCGCAGACCTACGATCGAAATTTAGGAGACTTTCTTGGATTGGAAGCGGAACTCTCGCATGAGATTGCCAGGCAGGTCGGCAACAACTTAAGTTCGCGTCCACAGATAAGTGTGAACTCTCGAGCAGTTTCGCCAGAGGTTTACGAGCTCTACTTGAAAGGCCGCTACTTCTGGAACAAACGCACGGATCAAGGAATGAGGAAAGCGGCGGAATATTTTCAACAGGCCATCAATCAAGATCCAAATTATGCCCAGGCGTATGTCGGATTGGCTGACTGCTATCAGTTTAGCGAACCGCCGACGCTTCCTCCGGAGTCTTTGGCGCTGAAAACGAAGCAGATGGCGAAGAGGGCTCTTGAACTCGACGAGAGCCTTGGCGAGGCGCATGCCACTCTGGGACTTATTTCGGAGAATTTTGACTGGGATTGGGACGGCGCCGAAAAAGAGTACAAGCGAGCCATTGAACTCAATCCGAACTACGCGACGGCTCACCAGTGGTATGGCGAATATTTGGCACTGCGCGGCAGATTTGACGCCGGTATCGAGGAAATGAAAGTTGCGCGAGACCTTGATCCTCTATCGCTAGTCATCATTAAGGACATGGGAGAAGTCTATTACCTCGCACGCAAATATGATCAAGCGATCGGCTTCTATCGCAAGGCTCTGGACATGGATTCGCACTTCAACCTGGCCCGTAGATTTCTGGCAATGGCTTACCTGCAAGAAGGGGAATTCTCATCCGCGGTGGCGGAACTTGAAACCGTAACTCAGGAGGAGGAAAACCTCGACACCATGTCCGAACTCGCATACACCTATGCGCTTTCCGGGAGAAGACAGGACGCAGAGAAAGTTTTGCACGAGATGAAAAGAATCTCGGGACGACGACCAAGCCAAGCTTTCGATTACGCGCTCATCTACACAGGATTGGGGAACAAAGACAAGGCATTTGAATGGCTGGAAATGGCTTTCCGGGAACACTCGGGGCCGTTGGCGGGATTGGGAGCGGATCCGCGCTGGGACGGTCTGCGCGCTGATCACAGATTTGCCGATCTCATGGGACGAATGCGATAGCGGAAACCATGGAAGCTCACGATTGTGATCCCTTTCACTGACTCCCATTAGTCGGACCTACATGGATAACTCACGTCCCGAACCTCAGTGCCTCGGCCGGAAAGGCTCAACCACAGTTACGGTCCACAACCCCACGTCAACTCTAGCCCTTGCGGTGCACCTGGCGGTCAATAGATCATCGAGCGGGCGCGTCAGGCGCGAAGGCCAGAGGGACAATGAAATCCTGCCCGTGCTCTGGCGGGATAACTATTTCGCTTTGCTGCCCGGCGAGACGCGCCAGGTGACCGCGACCTATCGCCTCGGCGAAAAGAGCAAGGCAACTCCGAGCGTCGAAGTGGATGGATGGAATGTCAACCCCAAGACGGCTGATATTCAGCAATAGACTTTCGAGAACACAAACAGGGAAAACCAGGGCCAAATTCAATGAACTCTCGACCACCTTTCCAAGCACACCGCCAGGACTTGGACAAGGTCCTGCGCATATTGCAGGACACACCCGCCATCGACCGCGAATACGTGGCACCCGTTGAGGAGTTCCAGTCGCGGGTTCGCCGGGTCAACCAGGCATTGCAGCAGCACGGCCACACGGTCGGTCTCGTCTTTTCCGACGAGCAGTATGCCGGCGACGTTCCTTACCTCGGCGGAAATACCAATATCTCGATCGAGCAGGTGGCGGGCATTATCGGGCCGAATGGGTTTCACGTCGTGGCCGGCCTGGAGGGCGGCTATGTTGCCGAGCAACTCGCGGGCCGTGCGGGCGCCACGGTGCACAAAGTCGAACTGCTGCAACTGGCCGACGAGAAGTATCCCATCCGAGCGGAGCGACTGGAGGACGTCATCAAAGCCGCCGCAGGCAAGGACGTCGACCACATTGCGCTGCTCACGCCGCGTGAGGTGATCCCCTCAGGTTTGGTCGAATACCTGCAAAACATCTACGGCCGCGAAGGCGTTGTCGATGCCCAGGAACTCTACTATCGCGTGAAGTATGAGAAGAGCGCGATTGAGATGCGCCTCATCGCCGATGCCGGCGTCATCGCGGATGCAATGTTGCGGGCGATGCTGGCGGTTGTTCGCCCCGGCCGTCTCGAAACCGAGGTCGCGGCCTGGGGCGCCTGGGTCGGACGCATGCTGGGCTCCGAGCGCGACGGCTTCCAAATCATGGTGGGAGCCAACACAGCCAACCGCACACTGATCGGTCCGGCACTGAACCGGCCAATTCGCGAGGGCGATTGGGTTCACCTGGGCGTCGCGCCGAAGCGCGATGGCCTGACGGCCTGCACTCGCCGTTCCGTGATTGCCGTCGACTCGCCCGCGAAAGTGAAGCCGGAGCAGAAGTACTGGTTCGATCTCGTCGAGGAAGGATACAACGTAGGCGAGCGCTGGTATCGCGAAGTTGCCGGTAAACAGTTGCCCGCCCGCCTGCAAGAAAAGTCCCTGGTGGACTTCTTTGCCGGGCACTCGCAAGAGATCTCACGTCTCATTGGCCGGGAGATTAATCTTGCGCAGCAGAAGCCCTACACCGGCACGCACAACTCCGGCTATACCGAATGCCAGGAATTTTTTGGCGCCATCACGCTCGACAGCCAGGAACCGTTAGGCAATCAGATTGTCACCATGCTGGACGTAGCGTTGCGCGGAATCGGGGACCGCTGGAATGATGTCGTGATCCCCGGCTTCGATTTCTGCGTAGTGGAGAACACTCTGGGCAAGTACGGCACGCGCGTAGAAACGCTGACCAAAGTGCCGATCAACGTGCAAGAATTCGTCGCCCACTAGCGGTCGAGACCTGGTTCTTCGTCCGAGGCCCAAACGACAAGAACCGGTACGATCGATTCCGCAATCAATCGATCCGCGAGTGTTCAGTGCCGTCACCCCCGGTCGGTCGGCCAACAGGAAGTTATCCAGAAACGGGCTTCGCGGAGATCAACAGCGATGTCCCCGAAACCGACCTATCGTTACTAATTGTTACGAGCCGTCAGGGCATCAACTCCGTGTGGCCGGCTCTTCGCTGAGAGTCTAGTTCTTCGTTTCCGGCCCGCTGATCTCTGGATTGCATAGCGCTCGAGGCAGCCGCTCCCATTACTTTGTGCAGCTTTTCCCGCCTCTTTTATGGAGTAAGATCAATCGAATATGTTTGTGCGCAGGCAAGAGGTTGGACTGGAAAAGGAGGTCCGCATGGTGTACTCCGACAGAGCATTCCGTGGGTCGTCCGCTGTCCTCATTCTGATCGCATGCCTTGCGTGGTCAAGCACACTTTCCCGCGCCCAGGGAACCGGTCAAAAAGCTCCCTCAACAGCGCGTGAAGCAGGTCTCGCTGCCTGGCAGCTGATAGATCAGAATCTTCTAGCCCCTCACAACCTCAAGCCTGCAATTGGTTCCCGTGGTGTTCAACAGATTCGAGCTGACGCGAAGGATCGACGATCAGCCAGCATGCCGCTCCAATTACGCATAATGCCGATGCTACGAGAAATGAAGTCGTCCATGAGAAACGCGTCGCCACCCAGGGAGTCACAATCGCCGTCAGTGCTGCGCCGATCTGATTTCCCATGTTCATCAGTCCCGACACAGAGCCGGCGGAAACTCCCCCAATATCGGCAGTGACTGACCAGAAAGAGCTTTGAGATAGATAGAGCGCCCCCGCTCCACCCGCTAGCACCATGCTCGCTAATCGAGCACTCTCGACCTGCGAACCGAGTCCGATGAACACCCCGGCAGCGGCGATTGAAAACGCAGCGACTCCGCAACGTCCGATGCGCGCGCCTTTCCGTCTGGTGAGCCGGTCATTCAGCGCTCCTCCGGCAAGGCAGCAGACCAGCATGGCCAGAAATGGCAACATCGTGTAGAGAGCGCTCGTTTTCAGTTCAAGATGTCGCACTCTTGCGAGATACAGATAAAACCAGCTGAAGAATATCCAGGCGACGTAGCCATAACAAAAATAACTGATCGTTACAGCCCACACGTCCTTGCTTTGCAGCACGCATCGCCAGGGGATTCGCAATTTGGTGTTGTCATCCGAGTTGGAAGTCAACCCCGAACGAATCAGGCTCAATTCAGAAGCGGAAACTTTTTTATGCTCCTGTGGCGCATCGCGAGCGATCCTATACCAGACTGCAGCCGCGAGAAATCCAATGCAGGCGCATAACCAAAACGAAGACCGCCAGCCGTAGCGGAGCATGATGCGCGTGATGAGCACCGGTGTGAGAACAGCCCCGGCGCCAACTCCCGCAAAAATCCAGCCGTTGGCGATTCCTCGTTCCGACGTGGGAATCCAGCGGGAGATGAACTGATTGGCAGAGGGATAGATGACCGCTTCACCCGCGCCGAGCAGAAAGCGCACGGCCATGAAAATGAAAACGGCGCCCATCACGTGCGCAGGCACCATTGCGGTCAACGACGTAAAAATGCCCCACCAAACGACGCCGGCCGTGATCACGCGCCGCGGTCCGAAGCGATCCGCGAGTCGACCCGCAACCGTTTGAAACAGGGCATAGCCGATCAGCATGGCGCTGAAGACTTTGCCAAGTTGGACGTCGCTGAGGTGGTAGGCGTCGGCAATAGCGCCGCCGGCGATTGAGATATTCACGCGGTCGAGATAAGAGACGGCGCTGAGGATGAATAACCAAAACACCAGCATCCAGCGCACGCGAGTCGTTGTTTCGCTCATTAGCGGCAAGGCTCCGGGATGGAGTTCTCGCAATCTGGTCCCCAATCATCCTTAGCGACGTATTGCGAGAGAGAGAACATTGCTACCCCGGTCACCGTGTGATATTTTCGCGCTCATTGCAATAGCAATCCAGAATTGCATTCTCGGGATCCTATGAACAAGATCAAATTCGCTGCTTTACATCTTGGTTTGTCGCTTCTTTTCTTGACTACTGTGCCGCTTTACGCTCAACTCGATCTCTTCTCGAAAGAGCAGCGCATCGAATTTACACCAGAATGGCGCGGCGACCGCTTTCCGGATGGGCGGCCGAATGTGCCTGCTGCCGTGCTGGACCGTTTGAAAGATGTTACTGCTGACGAAGCTTGGGACGTTCTGCAAGATGCCGGCTACAAAAATCAATTCGAGGGCGGCTGGAAAGTCATCAATCCGGGGGGGCGCCTTGTGGGCCGTGTCGTTACTGCTGTTTTTATGCCACGACGCCCCGACGTGGATTCCGTGATTCGGGCCAACGGTAAGAGAGAAAATCGCATTGGCGATGAAAACTCCTGGATTATCGACATCCTGAAACCGGGAGATGTACTGGTGGTCGACTTGTTCGGAAAAATCCGCTACGGGACGATCATTGGCGACAATCTTGCGACCGCGATTTATGCGAAGAGCCATAACGGATTGATTGTCAATGGGGCGATCCGGGACGTGACCGGGATCCAGGAGATGAAAGGATTTCAGGTCTACGCCCGAGGCGTGGATCCGTCGGCTCTGGAAAACGTGATGCTGACTGGAATCAACGTGCCGATTCGGATTGGCGACGCAACCGTAATGCCGGGCGATATAGCGATTGGAGATCCCGAAGGTGTGACGTTTGTGCCTCCGCAACTGGCGGCGAAAGTAGCCGATGACACGGAGATGGATCATCTCGTCGACGAGTGGGGGCACATGATGCTGCGGGAAGGAAAATACACTCCCGGACAGATCGATGCCAAGTGGACTCCCGAAATGGTGGAACAGTTCAATGCCTGGCTCGAGAAGAAAGGGTCCAAACTGCGCATGCCAGTACGTTGAGTGATAACACCCACAGCAAAATTCTCGGATTACTCAATTACGCCGCATATTGGCGAAAAAGTGCTGAGAGTTGTGTCGCCACGATTTTGTCTTCCCCCGGCTGCAGCATAAACGAATTCATGGAAAGACCCGGCTGCCCTTCACCATGGCTGATCACAATCGATGGCTTTGCCGCGCGGAGCAGCTTCGCCGCTTGCTCCGGCGTCAATGAAAGTCGAGCCTCATCCCAGACAATGCGCATGTGCGGAACGTGATTGGCAATATCGGGAACAAAGAAAGTTGTACTCACTCCTGGAACTTTGATGACTTCGCGGGAAATCATTTCCAGCCGGTTTTGCCATTCGCGGGCGAGTGCATCGTGATCTTCGGCGAGGAAAAGATCGAGCGCTTTGACCATCCCAAGAATTTCTTCTTTGCCGACCTTCTGACTGCGACCGATGGTGTCTTCGTGCGGGCTGTTGTTGAGCAGGGCATTCGCGACCACTTCCTGGCGCCCTATCAGGAGCCCAGCGCATTGCGGCCCGCGAATCGCTTTGCCTCCGCTGAAGGCCACGAGGTCGTACCCCATGTTCGTGTAATCCCACAAATGCGAAACCGGCGGTGTGTCTGCAGCTGCGTCGTTCATGCAGGGAACGTTGTATTGCTTTGCCAGCTTGACCCATTCATCGACTTTGATTTGGCCGGCGGCATTCGCGAAATTCGAAAAGTGCATCATCGCTGTGCGGTCATTCACTGCCCCTCGCAAATCCTCAACAGTCTCAATTTCGATGAGCTTGACTCCGGTCGAGCGCAACTGGTGATCGAATGGATTGCGGTGCGATTCTTGGATGATCACTTCCGACTTCATGCCGGTCAAATCGGGCAATTGGCGGATCAGAGCCTCGTTTCCGCCGGTGAGAATTCCGGCAAGCCCGGATTCCATGGCGGCGGCTGCCCCGGACGTAACCAGCGCGGAATAGCCTTCCGGCAGTTTGAGCATCTCGGCGATGCGCTTGCCCGCCGCGACTTCTAATTCCGGAATGCTGACGAAGTGACGGCCAGCCATGGTCATTACGGCTTCGAGTTCTGGATGAGGAAGCGATCCACCCAGCATCGTCATCGTGCCTTCGCAGTTGATGACGGTTGTGACTCCGAGCTCTTCATAAGGATTCCCGGTGCTGCCGAAGCCGGTGACGGACCTGCCTTTGGCAGCCGTTTTGCCATTTGAAGAAAACAGTTTGTGCGGGGACAGTAAGGCTCCGGCGATCATACCAGCGGTAGCCAGAAATCCACGGCGATTCCATCTTGAGCTGAGTCGCATAGAGGTCTCCCAGAAAAACTTTATTTTCGAGTGACGGCAGCGATGCAATTGATTTCGACAAGCGAGTTTCCTGGCAGTGCGGCAACTGCGACGGTCGTGCGTGCAGGGCCGCCATGAAGAAAATACGTTGCAAACACTTTGTGCATGCCGTCCCAATCTTCGATTTTTACCAGATATACGTTGACCTGCAGGACGCTGTCCATGGAACCGCCGCCGACTTCCACTAGCTTTTGGACCTTGTCCATCACCATTTTGGTATGCGATTCGATTGTCCACTCCTTCGGATCGCGTGTATCATGCGCGCCCTGCCCAGACACGTAAAGCACGCCATTATGGACGACAACCGGCATGATGACTTCTTTTTCGCTGCCCGGTTTGCCCTCGCTGTTCAGTTTGCGCACTTCGCCGGAATTCAGGCTTGACGAACTCTGTGCGACCGCTCGTGGGGCTGCCACGACTGCGGTAATTCCCAAACCTGAGAGCACCGAAGCAAAACGTGCCGCGAATGCCCTGCGGGTTGAATTGAGGTTCATGGGTGTAGTCCTCTCGATCAAAATTGTTTTATTACAGCCTGCCAAATCTCTTGACCGCTTCCAAAATCGACTTCGTCTGCTCGATCACGGGATACATCGAGTGCTCTTTGAAATCCATCTGCTGCGCGAGAGCCAGCACAGGTTGAGCCTGGGCTCTCGGCACTACCACCACGCCATCGCTGTCGGCGGCAACAATGTCTCCGGCATTGACGGTTACCCCGTCGCAAACGATCGGAATCTGCGATCCCGCAAAGCGGTAATGATGAACCGAAGTGGAGGGCACGATGCCGGTCGCGTAAACCGGAAAGCCGATTTTACGCAAGTAGGCTACATCGCGCACGCCGCCGTCGATCACAGCTCCAGCGTATCCGCGGGCCGACATCGCAGTCCCCATTAACCCGCCCATACCGGCGATGTCGTCGCCATCCTCAACCTTCATCACGTAAACGGAGTCGTCGGAGCCGTCGTCGATTGCTGCGAGCATTCCGTTCAGCGCGTTGGGATCGGTGTTGCCCTCGTCTTTCTTGAGCAATACGGTTCGGGCGAAGCCAGCGAATTTCGTCGTGAACAGCGGGTGCATGCGATGGCTCATGTACATGCGCTTACCAGTTAACTGTTCGAGCGCGTCGGAAACGGAAGCGACTTCTACGCGACGATAATCGGAAATCAGATTGTTCTCCGAGGCGGATGCCTTCGATGGCTTTGATTGGGCGCGCAAGACCTGAACTCGGCTGAGACTCGTTCCCAGGATCGCCAGAAGCGCGAAAAAGATTGCACCTGTTGCGAATCTGATCTTCCGATTCGACTTGTTCACCGGGGCCTCCTCGATTTATATATGTGCGCGGACTTTAACATCGTTGTCGGTCGCGTGCAAAGACCAATTCTCGAAAAAGGACATCGAAAATGAAGATTGCGAATCAGTGTAAGGCAGTTCGGGTCATCTTGTTTGTCACATTGATGATCGTCGGCGCCAACCTTTGCGTGCTGCCAGTCAGTGCGCAGGAACATAAAGCCGTGAACCTGTCTGCCACCCGAGGCCTTCCCTTCAGCGACGGAATCGTTGCCGGCGAGACTCTTTACGTTGCCGGACAGGAGGGCACCGATGCTTCTGACAAACTAGTCGCTGGCGGCATCGGTCCAGAGACCAGCACTGCCCTCGAGAATATTCAGAAGGTGCTGAAGGCCGCCGGCTTTCAACTGAAAGACGTGGTCAGCGTAACCGTGTATCTGGCGGATATTCACGACTTCCCCGAGATGAATAAGGTTTACAAAAGCGTGATGCCCGATCCTAAACCTGCCCGCGCAACCGTCCAAGCGGCGGCATTGGTAAACAACGCGCGTATTGAGATTTCCGCTATAGCGGTCAAGGGCAAATAGCCTTCAGTTTTCGCTACGACTTCCTTCGATGTCGGAATTCCGCACGAACAGGAACAATGTCACGGCGGAATGAATGCGATCGCGGCACTGTGCCACTCGGGTTAAAATTGCTTCTGTCAACGGGTATGTTTTGCACCACTTGGATCGGTCGTCAAAGGTCTTGGCTTCTGGGGTTAAGCGTGAATGGGTCAAATGGTGGCTCTTTCCGTTTCTTTGCGATAGGGGTCCTGGTATGTGTCGGAATCGCGCCGACGGTAAGCTCCCAAACCGTCAATGAGTCCAAGGGCATCTCCGTCTCAATTGTGGACCAAGGCAAGCAGCTTCTCGCGTCGAATTGCGCGGCCTGCCATGGCATGGACGGCAAGGGTAGCGAACGGGCTCCCAATATCGCCGACAGTCCGCATATGCGACAGCTCTCGGACGCGCAACTCGAGGACATCATCGCTAACGGTCTCCCCGGAACGGGCATGCCAGCGTTCCATTCTCTCTCTGATTCACTCGTAAGAGAGCTGATCGCCTATCTTCGCAACCGTGAGGGAGCAAGCAACACGGCCAAGCTTCCCGGAACACCGAAACATGGCGAGGCAATTTTCTTTGGTCCGGCTGGATGTTCGAAATGCCACATGATTGCGGGCCAGGGCGGATTCATCGCCTCCGACCTGACGGATTACGCCCGGACGCATTCTGCAGACCAGGTCCGCGCAGCGATTCTCGGAACCAGTTCGGGAGAGAAGCACGTGAGGCTGGCGACCGCGGTCCTTCGCAATGGAGAGAAGTACGTTGGCAGAGTCCGAAACGAAGACAATTTCTCTCTCCAGTTACAGAGCCTTGATGGCACGTTCCATTTCCTTACGCGGTCAGAGCTAGAGAAACTCGATTACGACTCGCAGCCTATGATGCCGGCTAGTATTGGCTCGTCCCTTAGCGCGACCGAACTCGACGACTTGATCAGTTATCTTCTGAGTGCGGCCGGTAATGCCAGTCCGCAAGGACGGACCAAAGACAATGAAATGGACGATTTGGAAGATTAGACTTCCGTTGCTCCCAGCGCATCTTCGATTCCAGCGAAGGGTCACAATTTTTCTCGCCATGACAAAGAAATTTTCGCTCTATTTCGCAACCCTAAGCCTTTTGTTCATCGGTGTATCGTCAGCCCAAACGAAGATTTCCCGGGAGTTTGCCTTGCAGGCAAACTCGCCTGATTTTTGGCGTCTTATCGACAAGAAGGCTAAATTCAGCAAGATCGCGGGCGGCTTCGGATTTACGGAAGGCCCAGTGTGGGATGAATCCGGTTTTCTCTATGTTAGCGATGAAACCATCAACAAGATTTTTCGCGTATACCTTGACGGCAGGAAGGAAGAAGTCATTGGACTCGGCGACCCCGACGGCAACACCTTTGACCGCCAGCATCGCCTCATCGATTGCGCCAGCGAATTGCGCGCCCTCATCGAGGTGACGCCGGAAGGTAAATACAAAATCCTCTCCGACCAGTACCAGGGCAAGAAACTGAATACTCCGAATGATGTCGTCGTCGGTCCTGATGGAGCCTTGTATTTTACTGACCCGACACTGGATTTCGTAGCGGGCGAAAAACAGGAGCTTCCTTTTCAGGGCGTCTACCGGCTCGACGACAAAGGCAAACTTCAATTGCTGACGAAAGATCTCACGCAGCCGAATGGCCTCGCTTTTTCACCGGATGGCAAGCATCTTTATATCGACGACAGCGAGCAACGGAATATTCGCATTTACGACTTCCTGCCGGATTCCAGTCTGAACAACGGGCGCATCTTTGCCGAGGAGCCGGGGGGAAAGGGCGATGGCGTACCTGACGGCATGAAAGTGGACAAGAGCGGAAACATTTTTGTCACTGGCCCCGGCGGCATCTGGATATGGGACCCGAACGGCCGCCATCTCGGAACCGTCCTGATGCCCGAGCAGCCAGCGAATTTGAATTGGGGCGACAAAAACTACAGCACGCTCTACATTACCGCGACGACTTCCGTCTATCGGCTGGAAACGAAGATGCGGGGTTTTGTGCCCTACCTGACAAAAATGAAATGATTCCCAACCCCGGATTAATGGGGGAGCAAGAAGCTGAAAATATCACTCCCGGCCGCCACCGACACGTATTGCATTCCGTCGATGGCATAGCTCATTGGCGAGGCGTCGATTCGCTGGCCTGTGTTGAAATGCCAGAGAGGCTGGCCATTGGCCGCATCGACGGCTTCGAGTGATCCGGCATCATCGGCGAAGAATAGTAACCCGCTCGCAGTCGTCAAGGTCCCACCCCATGAGTCGCCTCGGCCCGCTTGCGGATACCGCCAAACCAGCTTGCTCTCGGGAACGGAATATGCAAGAAGAATTTTCTGCGACTGTTCGTCCGGCGAACGCTTGGTTCCGGTGTTGTAGTACGTTTCGCCTTGCGTGAAGGGTTTCGGCTTGGCGAAATAGGTGTTACAGCTTTCCAGAGCCATGAAATAAAACAGGCCCGTGCTCGGGTTGTACGAAGGCGAGAACCAGTTTGTCGCGCCTTCAATTCCCGGACAAATGTAAGTTCCTTCGGCTGTCGGAATCCGCCCTGACAATACGGGCCGGCCGGAAGAATCGATCTTCTTTGCCCAATTCAGCTTCTCAACAAATGGAGTCGCCCCGAAAAACTTGCCATTTGTGCGGTCGAGAACATAAACAAAACCGTTGCGGTTCGCCTGCACCAGCAGATGGCGAGTCCGGCCGTTATCTTTATCTTTCGTGTCGATCAATACCGGCGTCTCATTCGCGTCATAGTCGTAGAGGTCGTGAGGCGTAAATTGGAAATACCATTTCAACTTGCCCGAATCAGGGCCGAGCGCGATCACGCACGCGGTATACAGATCGTCACCGGGCCGCGTGTCTCCCACAAAATCCGGAGCGGCATTGCTGGTCGTCCAATACAAGGTGTTGAGAGACGGGTCATAGGTCCCCGGCATCCAGGTGGTGGCGCCGCCGTAGAGATAAGCTTTGCCCGGCCAGCTTGAGGAACCGAATTCACCCGGACCCGGGATTGTCCAGAATCGCCATTTCCGTTTTCCGGTCAACGCGTCGTAGGCGGCGACGAATCCGCGCACGCCCGAGTCTCCGCCGGAACTGCCCACGATGATCTCGTCTTTCACGGCGAGTGGAGCACTCGTGCCGCCGTAGTGTTTCGATTTTTCCGCGTATTCCACATCCCAGATCAAGCCGCCCGAACGGGCGTCGAGACGCAGCAAGTGAGCATCATCGGTTTCCACATAGACCGAATCCTGCCACACCGCGACGCCGCGATTTTTGTGCGCGGCGGCGTCATCCAGCAATCCCGAGCTGACCGGTCGCTGATAATGCCAAACCGCTCGCCCGGTGCGCGCGTCAAGCGCGAATACATCGTTGGCGGATGTAATGTACATGATGCCGCGAATGACAACCGGCGTGACTTCCAGTCGCTGTGAATTGCCGGGATGGAAAACCCAAGCTGCTCGAAGTTGCGAAACGTTAGCGGTCGTGATTTCACTAAGTGCACTGTAGCGCTGGCCAGTGTAATCCCCGTTGTAAGAAGTCCAGTTCGCACCTACCGGTTGAGCCAACAGGTCGCCCGCACTGACAGTGACAGTTGCAGATGCTGGAGCCTGGGTTTGCTGAGCGACTCCCGACGGCCCGCCGGCTGATACACAAAAAACGAGAGCGAACACTGCGCCCACCGATCTCATAATCAGCGATTGTCCCCAGTACTGATGCGCACTTCCGCGAGAGCACCGCGATCCAGTCCGGATTCATCTTCCAAATGCAGAGAAACGCGGGCCGCCTTAGTGGGCGGAGTCAGTTGTGATTCCAGAGTCACCGGCTCGGTCGGGCTGACCTCTGCAACCCGCATCACTCCAATACTTGCCCCGTGCTGATCATAAAAATGCGCCACCAGGCGTCCCTCGAAGAAAACTCCGAACGAACCTGAGAGTTTCACTTTTCCATCGTCGAGCGTGGCCTGCAGAGGCCGCATGACGACGCCTGGATCCATGACGCCATGAAAATCGTTGCCCGCTCGCGTCGGAAACCATTGCGTGTCGAAGCTGCAACTTTCTCCCGGGCGCAGCCGGCACATCGGACTGTTGAGCTCGGCCTCGAGATAAATCGGAATTGCATCGGGATCTGCGCCCAGCGACGGAACTCCATCCGCATCCAAGCGCATCTCTTGACCATTGGTCCAGAAAATCACGGAAGCTTTGCCGGGATACGTCGTGTCCGCCTCGTACTGAAATCGCTCGATCATGGCGTAACGGCTGCTCCCATCGACGACAGCCAGCCATCCGGCTTGAGAATCCAGCCACAACTCAGCCGCCATGTGTGGGTAATGGAGGGCAAACAATCCGTCGTCCCTGACCTCGACCGACGGATTTTCCGCCGGACCAAACCGGACATGATAGCGGTTCAGATAAGCGCTGGAAGGATTCACCGGCGTGAATGTCCAGAAATCATGATTGACGCGAGTTTGCTCGGGCGCGCTATGGTCCGATGTGTCGTATTGCGATACGGATTGCATGGACCATTCCAGCATGTGGCCGGTCACGTTCTTCATTGTGGCGTGAAACTGGATGCGCGGCGAGTCGGCGTCAATGTGAATGGTTCGCTGAAACTGGACTCCGGTCTGAGGGTCTGCCGGACCCGTAAGCTCGACTTCGCACTGTTTCCCCTCCGAAAGTTTTCGAAAGGCGAAAGCGCCGTCATCAATCAAATCCGAGTTCCCAACCCAGTGTTGTTCGTCGTCGTTCCCCTCCGGCAAGAGCCAGAGCTTGTCGCCGCCGTAGTTGAACCACTTGCCCGCGGTCGGAGGGAAATACTTACCCGCCAGCGTGGGATTGTTGAACAGGTAGGCATGCCCGTTGAACGTCACCTGCATCAGGCGGCCGCCGTTCTGCGGCACGATCACCAATTGCACCCATCGACTGGAGAGTTGCTCCGCGTCCCAACCCTTGTATTTAGTGGCCTCGACGCGGCAGATCTGATCGTCCGCTGGCGTCGCCTGATTCGGTGTTGTCGAAGCAACAGCTCCGGCGCATGCCAACCCAAGCAAGAAAAGAAAAGCGTGAGATCGCATCAAGTTCGCTCGAACGATATCCCAAATCATCATATCCTGCCCGGGAAGGGGCCTTTGAGCGTAGCACGGTTGCTGAATTGTTCAAAATGAGCCCGAGTCGTCTCGCCCAAGCAGGAAATGAAAGCCAATAAAACGAAAGATTTCGATTGGCGTCAACGCAATCTTGTGTTATACAACTGCGCTGTGGGGCGCCAATGGGGACACGCCTTTGCCGCGGTAAACTCCGTACTCAATTGGGAGAGCTGCTCATCGCACTGCTCATTTGCTCATCGTGCGCTGTCGCCCAAGAGTGGAGGGTCAATCCTACGTGGCTGCATCGCTATGTGCCTACGTTGCCTAACGCCGGCGATCTTTCGTCGGCAGCGTGCCACTATAAACCGATCTTCGGCGAGGGTGATGCTTTGAGCAACCCGCTCCCGAGCGTTGTACGTTTCGGAGAGGAGACCCTCGATCGCAGAGGGGCTTGCGCCTCAACCCAGTACGAGCGACAGGAAGAGATTTACTTTGTCCTCAAGGGCAGCGGTGTTCTTCAGTATGGCGGCCGGACTTATCCAATCCACAAAAATGATTTCACGTACATTCCGCCTGCCGTAAAACATTCCGTCACCAACAACTCGGATGGTCAGCTAGACGTTCTGATCATGAGTTTTAAAATCAAACCGTCGATCGCCATCGGCCAGCCATCGCCCGAACTAAAGATCGTCAACCTCGACAACGTCAAAGAAGAACCTGTCGAAGGTCACCCCTCCTCGGTTCTATACAAGCTATTGGCGGGTCCCAAGTCCAGCAAGCGCGATGCCATCGACGACGCGTATGTAGTAACCAGTCTTTTCTGGATGGATTTCGCGCCGGGGGGCACGAACTTCCCGCATCATCACGAGACTGCAGAGGAAATTTATCTCATCCTCGATGGAGAAGGCACCATGGTCGCCGGCGGCGGAATGGATGGAATCGAAGGCCGCCATCCCGCCAAAGCCGGCGATGCATACTATTTTCGCCAGAACTGTACGGTGGGTTTCTACAACCAGAACAAGCCGGGAGCGAAGGCTCATATTCTGGCGGTGCGCTCATGGGTTCCGCTGCCCAAGGAGGAAGACTGAAGTCGCGCTCAGCTCGAGAGCGCTCACGTCGTCTGAACAGGCTTGCGACCATGCAGGCTTCTGAAGATTCCGAGAGGAGGATCTGTAATGCGTACCGGGAGTTCCAGGCGTTCGTTTGTGAAGTTGCTCGCGGCGGCACCGTTGCTGAGTCAAATCGCCGCGCGCGAACTCTATGCCCAGGCCGCAACCGCCGTGGGCAGGGATCCGCGACAGAATGTCTACACGCGGCTGGGAGTGAAAACCGTCGTCAACTGCCGCGGCACTTGGACTTATCTCAGCGGATCGCTTGAATTTCCCGAAGTCCAGCGGGCACAGGCGGAGGCAGCTTTGCATTTCGTCAACATGTTTGACCTGCAGCGTGGGGTAGGGCGAAAGCTCGCGGAATTGACTGGCGCCGAATCTGGAATCGTCACCTCGGGCGCGGCCGGCGCGATGGCTGCTGCCGCGGCCGCGTGCATTGCAGGCGCCGACGACAAAAACATCTGGCAACTTCCCGACACAACCGGCCTCAAGCACGAGGTGATCATGGTGGGGGGGCGAAGCGCCTTTGACAGCGCGATCCGGCTCACCGGCGCCAAACTTGTTCTCGTTTACTCTCCCGACGAACTCGGCAACGCCATCAACGAAAACACCGCGATGATTTACACCACAGATCTTGGCGAAAGACTGCAAAAAGAGTGGGCGATCGCCAAAGACCACAAAGTACCCATGTTGCTCGACGATGCGGCCGGCATCCCGCCGGTCAGCAATGCCAGGCTCTACGCAAAAATGGGAATTGATCTCTATACGTTTTCAGGCGGCAAGGGGTTATGCGGTCCTCAATGCAGCGGACTGCTCATCGGAAGAAAGGATCTGATTGAAGCAGCGCTCATGAATTGCAATCCGCGCGAGGGGGCGATCTGCCGCCCCATGAAAGTTGGAAAAGAGGAGATCATCGGCTGCCTCACCGCACTTGAAACATGGTTCAACCTGGACGAGAAAAAGCTGTATGCCGATTGGAACGGCCGGGTCGACCGCATTCGAAAACTAGTCGATACCGTCCCCGGTGTCACGACGAACATCTACATTCCCGATGATGGCAATCGCTATCCGACCTTGAGAGTTTCGTGGGATCAGAAAGCCTGGAATTACACAGTCAACGACTGCGTTCAGGAACTGCGCGCGGGCAATCCTGTGATCGAAGTGCTCGGATCTGACAACCCGAGCCTGGTGAAAGCCGTTCGGGAGGGAAATCCGAATCACAAAGAACCGAAGCCGCCTTCACACATCGAGTTGGTTTCCTTGACCATTCAGCCCGGGCAGGAGATTACAGTCGGGCAAAGATTGCGCGCAGCTCTGGCTTCCGCGAAGAAGAAAGCAGCAGCATAGACGAGCCCAAGACGAGCTGTAACTGGTTTCATTGAAGGTCATGCGTTTATCAGTGCTCACTATCGTGTTTTGCTTGACCCTGGCGGCGCAGGCACAGTTTCGCGCCATCACGCCTGCGCAGTTTGCTCATAGCAATCCCGTCTATTCTCCTGGTGTGGATGCTGGCGATTATGTCTACGTCTCCGGACAAGGACCTCTTCGTCCGGACGGAACCTTGCCCGAATCGTTTGACGCGCAAGTACGGCAATCTCTCGACAATGTGAAAGCCATCGTTCAAGCTGCTGGGATGACTCTCGATCATGTGGTTTACACGCAAGTCTATCTCGACGACATCAGCCAGTATCCGCAGATGAACCAAGTCTTCGGCGAATATTTCGGAAAGACGGCGCCGGCGCGGGCCGTGCTCGGCGTAGCGCGTCTTCCTGAACCGCATATTCAGATCAATGCGATCGCGGTGCGCGACATGACGGATCGCCGGGCCATCGATCCGCCGAATTTCAAGTGGACCGATTCGGCGGCGCCCGGGATGCTGACCCATGACCAGCTTTTTATTTCCAGCATGCCGGGAAGCGATCCGGCCAATGGAAAAGTTCCGGATGATCTTGCGGCCCAGGTTGATATGGCACTCGACCGCATGCAGGACGTACTAAAGGCAGCCGGCCTGCAATTCGGCAACATGGTTTTCGTCAACCCCTATCTGACGGCTAAGATCCCGTACCGGACGATGAACCAACGCTATGCGCAGCGCTTCGAGTTCGGCAACACTCCTGCGCGAGCGACCATTGAAGTTTCGAGCTTGCCTGGTGGTGTCCAGATCGAGTACACCGGCGTAGCCGTGCGTGATCTAAAGCAGCGCCGGGCCGTTCGTCCGAAGAATATGCCGCCCAGCCCAACTGCAAGCCCCTGTGTTTTTGCCGGCTATATTCTCTACTGTTCAGCGAAAGACGGTTTCATCCCCGGCCCGCATGGTGGAATTTTCGCCACCACGACACCGCATCAACTGCGCCAGACAATGCGGAATCTCCTCGATAATCTCGAAGAAGCCGGAATGAACTTCGACCAAGTAGTCGACACCAACGTTTATTTGGACGATTTTTCGGACTTGTCGCTGTTTGATCAGGTCTACCGGGAGTATTTCGGTCCCGTTCTGCCCGCACGCACGACGATTCAGCAGATCGCGCCGGTCGAGCGCAAGCCAGACCATGAGGACCGCTTTCCGGGGCTAGAGCAAGTTTCTTTTATTGCCGTTAGGGCCGAAAAGAAGCAATAGTCGGTACTACTTGACGGGTAGGTTGAGATTCTTCTTGCAGGCAGTGAATTCGCTGTGGCATTGTACTCAAACTTCTGGGGTGCGAGGTGGATCGTGGGGATCAAGCTGCGGTTCGCGTTCCTGTATTCAATCGTTTCAGTACTCTTGTTCGTATCGAAGCCCGCGTATTCAGACGTGACGGGTTCGCTTACGGGCGTAGTTCGTGATCGCGCCCAGGCGGTCGTTGTGGGCGCGAAGGTCACGATCACAAGCTCCCAAACCAATCTCAGCCACTCAACAACTTCCGCAGCCGACGGCTCGTATCACTTTCTCGCTTTGGCGGCGGGAACCTACAAGATCACCGCAACTGCCCCCGGCTTTCGGACCTATTCCACCAACGAGATCACCGTTCAGGTGAACGATCAGTTGAAGCTCGACATCACGCTCGATGTGGGCACGATACGCGAGGAGGTCGATGTCACTGCCGATGTCGTGCACGTGGAGACAGAGAGCACCCAACTGGGAGACGTGATCGATTCCCAGAAGATGCTCAACCTGCCGCTGAACGGCCGCAGCTATCTGGATCTGCTGGGCTTGCAGGCGGGGGTCGCGCCCGACACGGCCGGCACAATTGGCGGCGACCGGAACGTTTCCGGCTACATCACGAACGCCGGCAACATCTCCGTGAATGGCCAGCGCGAAACGGCCAACGCGTTTCTAGTGAATGGCGGTGATGTCAGCGAGGGGCGAAACCTGGGCGCCGGACTCGTTCCCAACCTCGATTCCGTCGAAGAGTTCCGCCTTATCACCAATAGCTTTGACGCGGAATACGGAAAGTTCAGCGGCGCGGTGATGAACGCCATCACCAAGTCGGGCTCTAACGGCTTCCACGGCGATGTCTTCGAGTTCATTCGCAACGACAAGCTGGATGCCGCGAACTTCTTCACACCCATTAAATCCGAGCTGCGACAAAATCAGTTCGGGTTCACCGCCGGAGGTCCATTCTGGAAAAACAAGCTGTTCTGGTTTACCGATTATCAGGGCACAAGACGCGTCGCAGGCGCCGAAACTGGCATCGTTACCTTGCCCAGCGTTGCCAATCTCCAAGGTCAGTTTGATCCTTCAACTTTGACCGGCACAGTCGATACCGGTACCCTTCCGGGCCCCAGCAGCTGTCCCGCCTCTGCTGCGCCCTGCTTGGACTGGCCCACGACTCTCTCAAATAGATTGGGCTACGCAGTCACAGCCGGCGAGCAGTACAGTTTCGTAGGCTGTAACTCGACGTCGCAATGCGTATTTCCTGGCGGCGTAATTCCCAAGGCTGCGTGGTCGCCCGCGGCGATTGGGATCCTCCCCTACATTCCAACCCCCAATATTGATCCCAATCTAGGTACGTATCAAGACAACAGCCACCGGGATAGCATTACCGACAACAAGATTGGGGAGCGGGTCGATTTCAACAACCGTAAGACTGGCAGCTGGTCCTTCTACTACCACTTCGACGACTCAACGGTTTCCAGCACACTGCCCAGTGGAGGTGCGAGCGTGCCAGGCTTTCCTGCCGTCACGCCTACTCGCGCCCAGGAGTTTGTCATAAGCAATACGAAAACTCTCGGGCCGACCGCCGTGAATGAGGCACGGGCGACGTTCTTCCGAACGTCTACCCACCTTGATAACCCGACGGGTGGCAAGGCATCGCTTTCCTCTCTCGGCTTCGTGACCGGTGCGGGTACGCTTGGCATTATCCCAGATGCCTTTCCAGGATTCGCGGAATACGTGCCTCAGATCTACTTCAACAACTTCGCCCTCGGCGCGCCCTCTCTAATTACGTTCCAGCCCGATAACACCTACACGGTGTCGGACGGGCTCTCCAAGGTGGTCGGCAAACATACGCTCAAGTTCGGTGGAGAATTCCGCTATCTGCAAGTCAATGAACGTAACTTGGCCAGTCAAGACGGGGCTTTTGTATTCGACGGTACGGTGACCGGCGTCGATTTCGCCGATTACCTCCTTGGCGCGACCACGGGCGCCGGAAATGGGTACACCCAGGCAGCGCCACAACTCCTGGATTCGCGCACCCGCTATGGCGGTGCGTACGCCCAAGATTCATGGAAGGCAAGCCCCGACCTTACGCTGAACCTCGGGTTGCGCTGGGAAGTGAGCATGCCCTGGTACGACACCCAGGGCAAGATCCAGACTTGGGTTAAGGGAGAGCAATCAACGGTGTTTCCGAATTCTCCCACAGGCCTCGTATATCCCGGCGATCCTGGCATTCCCAAGACGCTGGCCCCGACCAGATACGACAACTTCGGACCGCGCGTTGGTCTTGCCTACTCTCCGAGCTTTAGCGACGGAGTCCTGGGCAAAGTATTTGGCGGACCCGGCAAATCCAGCATCCGTGCGTCGTTTGGCATCTATTACACGTCGGTTGAGGATCTGAATCTCTTCTATGAGGTAGCCGACGCTCCGTTTGGCTTGTACTGGACCAGTCCGGGTTCGGTTGACTTCTCCGAGCCTTTCCGAAATCGGCTGGACGGAGGCACCGACGGCGAGGGACAGCGCTTCCCCTTCACCGCCCCGATTCCGGGCAGCCCGGCAGATAAGACGCTCAGTTTTGCGGTTTACGAGCCGATGTCCTACTTCCCCGGATATGACATTCACAACAAGCTCCCGTATGCAGAGCACTTCAATTTCTCGTTCCAGCGCGAACTCAGCAGATCCACGGTATTGACTGTGTCCTACGTCGGCACAGCGGGTCATCGGCTAATCGCTCAGACCGAGGCCAACCCAGGCGATGCCGCGTTATGTAAGCAACTCACCGCGCAAGGGTATTCGGATGCAACCAGCGGCGCGACTGGCTGCGGACCGAACGCTGAACAGGACACGTTTACGCTGGGATCAAATACGGTTTACAGCACCAGGGATGCTCTTTTGAATCCGAACTACTGTCCCGCGGCCGGGGCCATCTGTTTTGGTTTTGGCAATACTTTCACCAAGCTGGTGGCAAATTCGATCTACCACTCGGGAGAGGTGACGGTCGAGCGAAAAGCCGGTGATGTAACTTTCCTGGCCGCTTATACACTCGCCAAAGCCATCGATGATTCCTCCGCCTTCGGCGAACTGATCAACTTTGAAAACGCCAAGCTTAGCCGCGGCCTGTCGTCGACCGACGTCCATCAGAACTTCGTCGTCAGCTATATCTGGGAGTTGCCGTTCAATCGACTTTTCCACGGCTTGCCGAGGCTAACGAAAGGATGGCAACTGCAGGGCATCACCCGGTTCTCGGGCGGGTTCCCGGTTCAAATGGGAGAACAGAATCCCGTCTCTCAAGGGCCATTGTGTCCGTCCGGAAACTGCCCGGGAGATGCCTCTCTTGTCGGCAGTCCCTCCACCGATATGCCCAATCTCGTGGGTCCAGTGCACAAATATAATCCCCGCGCCACTCCTGGTACGTGGACATATTTCAGCCAGAGCGCATTTACGGCAACTCAATGCGCTCTAACGCCGGCGGGGGTTTTGGTCGGTCCTGATTGCGGAAGTTTCGGGACAGCGAATCGGCGGTTCTTCCATGGCCCGGGCTTCAACAACACTGATTTCGGAATGACGAAGATCATTCCCGTAAGGGAAGAGATGTCTTTCGAGATTCGGGGTGAGTTCTTCAACATATTCAACCATGCGCAGTTCATGAATCCGAGCGGGGACATCAGTAGCGCAACCTTCGGCAACGTTACCAATGCCCGCGACCCCCGCATTGGCCAGGTCAGTGCTAAATTTATCTGGTGATTGGAAAGCTTGACGATTGCGGGCGAGGCTGAACCAACCTCGCCCGCAATTTTGGCCACCCCATTAAACAGAACTTGATTTTTTCGCCAGACCCGGCATGCTAGGCTGTACTCCTGATGGTCCTGCTTCTTCTTCTATTCATCATGGCAGCGCCTTGTTTCGCGCAAACGGCTGAGAATTACCGTCAGCAGGCGATTGAGGCCTCCCGGCAAAAATCCTGGGACCAGGCCATCGCCAAATACCGCAAGGCACTTGAGGTTGAACCCAACAATGCTCTCACGCACTACGACTTAGCGCTCGCGCTTAAATACAAAGGGGATTCGGTACAGGCTGTCGAGGAGTTCCAGGCGGCGATTCGCCTGAAACCGAAATGGTCCGACGCCCACTACGGCTTAGGCGCCACCTGGTACGATTTGCGCGAGCAAGATGCGGCGCTGAAGGAATTGCGGATCGCCACGGAACTTGAGCCTGCCAAGGCAGCACCCCATCGGCTGCTGGCGCGAATTTATCTGGAGCAGAATGCGCCTTCCGATGCACGGACGGAGTTATTGCGCGCAGTCGCATCAAAACCCTCTGCCGACCTGTACTCTGAGCTGGGCGTGACAGAAGGACAGCTTGGGAATCTTCCTGGTGCGGCGCGCGATTTTCGCCATGCTATTCAGTTGAACCCGAAGCTTGCTACTGCACACGTGCTTCTGGGCGTGACCTTGCGCCGCCAACAGGATCACGCAGGTGCGCTCGCCGAGTTCCGTGAGGCCGCGACGATTGATCCGAACGATCCTCAGGCGCAATTCAACCTTGGTAAGGAACTGAAAGAGGGCGGCGACTTGACTGGTGCCATTGCAGCATTCCAGCGGGCGATTGACTTGAAGCCTGATTTCGAAGAAGCACATTACAACCTCGGCATCGCATTGCGCGCTCAGGGCCAGACCGACGCAGCCAAAAAGGAGCTGAATGAGATCGGCGGGCTAAGGCAATTTCGCACTCGTTTGGCGCAAGCGAAATTGCTGACCCTTCAAGGCGTCGATGCCTTGAAACAGCAAAAGCTGGACGACGCCCTGGGCCTCTTTCAAAAAGCGATCGACGGAAGTCCAGAGTTGCCGACCGGCTATTACTACCTGGGTCTTACATGGGAGCGGAAGAACGATCCTGACCGTGCTCTCGCAGCGTATCAAAAAGCGCTCGAACTGAAACCGGACTATGCCCAAGCACATTCGAGCCTGGGTTTGCTTTACTGGCGGGGAGGTGATCATTCGCGAGCGCTCCAGGAGTTCCGGCAAGCCGTCATGTGCGATCCCGACTTAGCGGAGGCTCACTACAACCTTGGACTTGCACTGGCACAGTCAGGAAATCTCGACGAAGCCATCCGCGAACTGAACGAGGCCATCAGCCTGAATCCCGCGTACACCGACGCGAGAGTACAACTCGGGCTAACGCTTAATCAAGAAAACGACACGGCCGGCGCCATAAACGTTTTCCGCGAACTCGTTCATCGCGAGCCCAATTTCGCGGAAGGTCATAACAATCTCGGATTGATGCTGCTCGAAACCGGCAAACTTCGCGAAGCGCAAGCGGAGTTTGTGACTGCGGTCCACCTGAAACCCCATTACGCTGAGGCCCATTTCAATTTGGGTTTGACGCTCCATCGGCAAGGCAATGAGACTGAATCGCGTCAGGAATTCGAAAAAGCGTACGCCATCGAGCCGGCCTTGAGAAACCAGCCACATCCCTGAGCCGTCAGATCGGAGCGCTGATCCCGTCACCGAACAAAGGGCTGACGCGGACTTGTCACGTTACTCCCTGGGGTGCGACGTTGACAGATACTCCAGTGGTCAAAAGTTGAATAAGAAAGTTGCGAAGAACGAGATTTTTCGTCGGAAACTCCGTTGGCTTGGCGAATATTCGCCCTGTGGGGCATGGGCCCTGTCCACAGTGCAACTTGCATCTTGCCGATCGACCGGATCATTCCGGTTAAAGAGGGGGCCGGCATCATCCCGCGGCGTTTTCCGCAAATCAACAACCCGAAATGATAGATTTGAGTTGCGATTCTGGCCGCACGCTGGCAGCGGTCTGAAACCTGATCTTCTGTTATGAATTTTCCCCGGCGGCGCTTGCTCGGTTCTTCCCTGGTTGTCCTCGGCAGCACTCTCGTCGACGCTCTAACTACACCGCTGTGGAGATGGAAGGCTCCTATTGCGACCCTCTCCACCGCACCGATCACGGCCTCGCCCGTGCAGTTTGTCGACGTTGGCCGCGAAGCCGGGCTCAACATCCCAAATGTCTGGGGCGATCCTAATCACAAGCGCTACATCATCGAGGCTAAAGGTAGCGGTATCGCTTTCTTCGACTACGACCAGGATGGATGGCTCGACATTTATCTGACCAATGGCACGCAGCTGGGGAAATCCTGGCCCGCAGGGCAGGCGCCAACTTCTCATCTTTACAAGAACAATCGCGATGGAACCTTCACTGACGTGACGGAGAAATCCGGACTAGCGCGCACTGGCTGGCAAACAGGCGTCTGCGTCGGAGATTACGACAACGACGGTTGGGACGATCTCTTCTGCTGCTTCTGGGGTCACAACATTCTCTTCCACAATAATGGCGACGGAACTTTCACTGACGTCACTCGAAGAGCCGGGGTCTACGAAGAGAGAATTCGCTGGGGTGCTGGTTGCACGTTTCTCGACTACGACCGTGACGGGCATCTTGATCTTTTCGTCTGCAACTACATACAGCTCGATCTTGCACAAACGCCCTCTCCGCACGATCCGCGCTTTTGCCAGTGGAAAGGCATCCCCGTGATGTGCGGTCCTCGCGGCTTGCCCGGCGACACGAACGTTCTGTTCCATAACAATGGTGACGGAACTTTCACTGACGTCTCAGAAAAAGCCGGCATCCTTAAACCAGGCCCCAGATATTCGATCACCGCAGTATCTTCGGACTTCGACAACGATGGCTGGCCCGACATCTATATCGCGGTTGATTCCGAACCGAGCATCCTGTTTCACAACAACCACGATGGCACCTTCACCGACATTGCCGTGATGGCCGGCTGCGCTTACAGCGAGAATGGCCACGAGCAAGCGGGAATGGGAGTCGCGGTCGGAGATTACGACTGCGACGGCTGGCTCGACATTTTCAAAACGAACTTTGCCGACGACACCTGCAATCTTTACCGCAACAACGGAGATGGAACCTTCAGCGACGTGACCGTCGCCTCGGGCATCGGAATCAACGATCAATACGTCGCCTGGGGTTGTGGTTTTGTCGACTACGACAACGACGGTTGGCCCGATATCATTCAGGTCAACGGACATGTTTATCCCGAGGTCGCAGGCCACGAAATCGGACAGACCTTCAAAAATCCCCGCCTGGTGTACAAGAACATGGGCAACGGACAATTCAAAGACGTTTCCGCAACCATGGGCCCGGGCATCACCGAACATTTTTCCAGTCGCGGCGCGGCTTTCGGGGATTACGACAATGACGGCGATATCGATGCCCTGGTCCTCAACATGAGCGACTTGCCTTCACTGCTGCGCAACAATGGCGGCAATAAGCAGAACTGGATCAAACTCAAATTGATCGGCACCAGGTGTAATCGCACGGCGATTGGCGCGAGAGCGCGCACCGTGGTCGGTCATCATTCTCAGATCGACGAAGTTTGCAGCGGATCGAGCGTCATGTCACAAAACGATCTTCGGCTACACTTTGGCCTCGGCAAGGCAGAAGTCGTCGACTTGATCGAAATAAAATGGCCGATATCGCAGAAGATCGAGCGCTTCGAAAAAGTGAAGGCCAACCAGATCATTACTATTCACGAGGGAAGCGGAATCGTGTTACCCGCCGATTGGCAATCGAAAGTTGCACGATGAATGCTTTAGCTATCCCATATCGCAAGGCGGAATTGGCGAACCTTACAACCCTGTCCCGCAGGCTACTGATGTATTCTTGCCGCCCAGCCACCGTCACTCGCAATCGGAAGCGTCAGCTTCGTATGTTGGTTCATCGGCATCGTCATCTTTTTGAAGTGCCGATGGGATGCTGTGTATCATGAAAATAGGGTTCGTGGCGGAAGTGTACCGGCGCGAGAATCTGATTTCTTCGCCAGTGTTGAGATTGCGATCAAATCGAAGGAAATCGCTGCTGGAGATTTCCAAACGAAGCGTATGCCCGCGAAGGAACACATTGCTGGTGGACCAGAGATCGAGTGGCGTAGATGGGTCACAGAGAGTTCCTCCTCTGCGCCACAAACCAGCTCAGATCACTCGACCGCCGGCTCAGCATCAGGGTGGTCATGACCCTAAGCCGATTTCCGGCGCGGAATGATTCCCGGTTTACCCATCATTCGCTCAAGGCTCGGCTCAGCACTCCTCGCAGGCAGCTTTTTGCAGCGCCGTGTGCTCCGGATACGACAGGATATCCTGCCATCGCCGGCCTGATTGCTCAACATCGCAGACCGCGCTAGAGTAACGGCGTGGGCACTCCTTCAAGTGCAAGAGAAGAATCACCGCCGCGTGCTGGGAGGACTCATCTGTCTTTCGCAGGTCATTAGTACCTCTGGAACGCGAGAAGTCCTTTCGGATTTGGGGCAAACGAATTATGCACCTGACCAGCAGAGCAGACGATACAACATTGGACATCCAATGACGGACCGGGGCGGAGCGCAGGATATGCTTTTGGCGCCGATAACGGGTGGTGCCATGTTTCAGGCATTTTGCAGAGTATTTTTCATCAGTTATTGTCGTTTGACGGTTGCGGGGCGGGATCATCTTCCGGCTTCCCCATTCATCATCTGCAGCAATCATACGAGCCACATCGATAGCGCAGTTCTGATGACCGCTTCGGAGCTTCCCTTTTCTTCATTCGCAATGCTCGGTGCCAGTGATTATTTCTTTGACTCCTGGAGGGCAAGATTCTTAGTCTCTCGCTTCATGAATGTCATACCGATTGATCGCCATGGGCAACACAAGTCACTGCGGCGGAGTTTGGTAATGTGTGAGGACTTTCTACGTCGGATGCACGGCAATCTGATTCTCTATCCAGAAGGTACGCGGTCGTGTAACGGCGCGATCCAGACATTCAAAAAGGGGGCTGGGCTGTTTGCGGTCGACCTTGGGGTGCCCGTTGTGCCCGCACATATCCAGGGAGCTCATAATATTCTGGCAAAGGGAAAGCTCATGCCACGGCCGGGAACCGTTACTGTCCGCTTCGGAGAGCCGCTTACATTCAAGCCGAATCAGTTCGATCCTCGGTGGGGACGCGGGGCTCGGAGGGCTGCTGTCGAATTGCTCGAACAGCGTATTCACGGGCTGAGCCGGAGCTCTCCGGCCAGAGACGTGATCGGACCGTCGGAACAGCCTGTAAAGGACGGGCCGGCGCCAATTTTCATCTCTGCTGTGGCGCAGGGCGGCGGGAAAACAATAAACAATGGGCCGCGCCAGAGTGTTGGAGCGGGTAGAGTGAGGGCAGAATATCCGCGCGACAGTTGATGCGCCTTGCGTGCGCCGGTTCACGCAGTGGTCCAAACTGTTGATGTGAGAGGGTGCCATGTACGCGGCCAAGCATATGAAATGGTGGGGATGGGGAGACGAAGAGGCCCGCTTCAACTCGTGTGCCCATCCGGGTTTGTGGCCTTATGCCAAGGCTGTACTCGGTGTCGAAGAAGAAGACCTCGACACGTCGCCTGTGCCGATTGAATCCGCCCGCCTGCGCGAGGCAATTCATCATGACGGCTTTTTGTCGGAGATGCGCTTGAGGATGCGCGGCGATCAGATCTGCGATAGTCGTCACGAGCGCTTGGTCCACGCTTACGGCAAGGGCTTCCGCGACCTGTTTCGTATGCGGCGGGGTATGGCTGAGGGCGCTCCTGATCTGGTGGTTTATCCGGAAAGTGAGCATGACGTGCTCATGACGGTACGGGCAGCGGCGCACCATGATGTCGTGGTCATCCCATTTGGGGGCGGTTCAAATATCGCCGGTTGCCTGGAGCGGACCGAAACCCGCCGCATGGTGGTATCACTTGATATGCGACGCATGCGGAGCGTGCTGGCGGTAGATACGGAGTCATGTACGGCGCGGATCCAGGCCGGCGTCTTTGGTCCCGATCTGGAAGAGCAATTGCAGGGCTACGGCCTGACGCTTGGCCACTTTCCGGACTCCTTCTTGCACTCTACGCTCGGCGGGTGGATCGCCACACGGTCTGCCGGAATGCAGAGCGATAAGTACGGCAAGATCGAGGATATGGTCATTGCGCTCCGCATGGTCGCACCCGCAGGCGTGCTGGCAACGCGAATTGTTCCCAAGTCGTCGAACGGTATCGATGTCAACCATCTGTGCATCGGCAGTGAGGGAACTCTGGGAGTTATTACCGAAGCCACGATGCGAGTTCATATCCGGCCGGAATTGCGCCGCACCCACGGCTACCTGTTTCGCGACTTCGAAGCGGGCATCGAGGCTATGCGCGAATGCGTGCGAAACGAGTGCGTGCCCTCAATGATGCGCTTGAATGATTCCGATAAGACAGCACTGTCGCTGGCCTTCAAACCGCCATCGTCGCGGCTGACGCAGGCGGTGAGCGGAGTTATGAAGCATTTCCTTCGGCTGAAGGGTTTTGATTTCGCACGGGCCTGCCTTATGCTCACAACTTTTGAGGGGAGCAAAGCCAACGTTTCTCAACAACACAGTGAAGTTAGCGCTCTTTACCGTCGCTTCGGCGCGGTGGACCTGGGCCCAAGTTCTGGCAAGTCGTTCGAGTCAACCAAGTACGATTTTCCCCACATCCGCGATTTTCTCCTGGATCGGGGCATCAGTTCCGATGTGAGCGAGACTTCAACGGTCTGGAGCAACCTCGTCCCTCTCTATCGGGCGACGACCACAGCTCTACGCACCGCGATCTTAGATGGCGGGAGCGGGGTAAAACCTTGGGTCGGATGTCATATCAGCCACACCTATTACTCCGGGGCAAGCCTCTACCTGACATTCGCCTGCAGGCAGCAGCACGGGCGCGAAATGCAACAGTATCTACACGCGAAGCGAGCGGTTCAGCAATCGTTCATCGATCAGGGGGCTACTCTGTCACACCACCACGCAATCGGTACTGAACACCTGCCATGGCTCACCGATGACATTTCGCCGGTGGGTGTGATGGCCGTAGCTGCAATCAAGGGAGGACTCGACCCGGGCAATGTCATGAACCCGGGACGTTTGCGGCCATCCGCAGCGCCTTTTGAGGAGTGGTCGAGAGCCGGCAGCGATGCTACCCGACTACACCGAACTGAATGAGCTCCCTCGGGTCGACCTGGACGTCACCGCTTAGAACAGAAGAGATGGCCGGGAAGGCTCAACCACAGTTACGGTCCAAAACCCGACTTCCACCCTCGCTCTTGCGGTGCACCTGGCGGTCAACAGATCATCGAGTGGGAGCGTCAGCCGCGAAGGCCAGAGGGACAATGAAATTTTGCCCGTGCTCTGGCAGGATAATTACTTCGCTTTGCTGCCCGGCGAGACGCGCCAGGTGACCGCCACATATGCCCTCGGCGAAAAGACTAGGGCGACATCAAGCGTTGAAATTGATGGATGGAACGTCAACCCCAAGACGGCTGATATTCAGCAATAGATTTTCGAGAACACAAACAGAGAAAACAATGGTCAAATTCAATGAACTCTCGGCCACCTTTCAAAGCACACCGCCAGGACTTGGACAGAGTCCTGCGCATATTGCAGGACACCGCCGCAATTGACCGCGAGTACATGGCTCCGGTTGAGGAGTTCCAGGAGCGAGTTCGCCGCGTCAACCAGGCCTTGCAGCAGCATGGCCACACGGTCGGTCTCGTTTTCGGCCCCCAAGAAACCCTCGTCGCGGCGCCATACTTCAGCATCACATAGACAGAAAACGGACAAGATTCGGTTAATTGCTGGTTTGTGGACCATGCACGAACTGAGGGTCCCTGATCACAAGGGCGTTTTCTCGTCTGGAGCGAAGTACCAATTCCAAGTCGGAGCGAACCGATGGGACAACCGCAGCGGTGCTCTTATTGGCAGGTCCTTAGCGCTCAGAACATCAATAAAGATATGAGCAACCGCATGCTCTTTGCAGCGGGGTCCCATCGAGCTTGCGATGCCGGCATCCAGTTTGGCGAGCTTGGGTGATGACGAACCGAAAGGTCATGAGTCGGTCCCGAACGCTGCAGTTTGGTTCTCGGCGAATCCGGAAGCGGCTGCACCGATTCTAGGCTCTTCCTTTCATTCCGGAAGGCGCGCCACCGCACAGACTCCAAAAACTGGGCAGACTCTACTCGTTGTGGCCACCGGTGAATTTCCGTAGCCGATCTGTTGGATCCCGCTGAGAATTGTTTAGAATTTCGCCCGCCGACTGCGACTGTCAATGAGTTCCGGAAGATATTCGGCCGCGCAGAATTGTCAGGGATGCCGCCGGCAAACTATAGCGAGTGCCTCCATCACCATTCATCTTGTTTACTGCGGGCGGCCCGTCAGGATCCGCGTACCCCCTTTTGCGCGCTGGATGCCACTGGTACTGGTCTTTTCCGAATGTGATCCTTGTAACTGGCCCGGCGAACCATGAGTCGCCGTGTGTATCGGCATCGTGAAACAGGATGCGCACCTCGTGGGCATGATCCTGGTCCTTGTTAATCAGCATGAGAGACCACTGCCCATCCGGACGCTCGAGGGCATAGGCGGTGACCAGCACGTCTCCCTTGGAATCTCTCAAATCCGATGATGCCAGATATTGACGGTGTTCACCGTTGCCTGCTTGAGCCCACTGCTGCGTGATGAGTTGGGCGGCAAAGAACTGTGAAGTTGGTTGCTGGATTTCGTAATGATCATCGACCATAAACATGTGGTACGTGCCCCAGCTGTTGGCACATGCCGGATGCGGCGGGGAATAAGAAAGATCGTGGTAGTAATGGGTGGACTCGCCACCCGCACTCAGAAAGCCCGCGAACGAGTCGGCCAACCAGAGAGCGCCAAAGATATCGACGGCAGCTTCGCCGCCGTGGGCATTGGTTTCGGTATCGAGAAGCGGTATGCCAGCCGGCAATCCGTCCTCCCTCCACACCTTCATAATGTGAGTGATTAACTCTGGCTCCTGATAGAGGTTTTTCCATGGAGTTTCACACCCATCATATGGATAGTGTTCAAACGACATAAATGCCAGATCCTGAATGCGCCCGTGGGCCTTCAAGTAGTTGAGAAAACGTCTCAGCCATGAGGTCTGGCCCTGAGCGTCTGGCCAGACTTCGATGTCCTCGGTGACTCCCTCAAATACCGGACCGCCGAGTTTAAAGTCTGCGTCTACCCGATGAAGAGCAGCGGCAAATTGAAGATAAAGAGCGCCGTAGTCCTCGGGCAGCATGTACTGGCCGTCAGGTTCCTCTCCCATCTCGATGTACGAGACGGGATATCCCCGCTTCTTGATGTATGTCATTTGCGCCGCAGCATCTTCGGGCGTGCTGTACAGCATTGCAACCGGTACGATTGAGGGAAGGCCGCGGGTGATTCCGCTGGTAAAGAACAAGTCGAACCCCGGTTGATCTCCCGATTCCATGCGGTCAGGCGCGACATACAGATCCGACGGTTCGTGCCACGGATCGACGGAGGAACACAGGGTAAGCGTCTGTTTTTGATCCGGAGAATGATGAAGCAAGTCCTTGAATTCTCCCTTTTCCGTCATTGTTCCTAAATAGAGTTCGTGAATCGCGTAACCCACGCAATTGCGAAGGTCTGCGGATCCGTGAGTGTCGCACGTGTTAGAAGAGTGAGTCATCAATAGGCGGACGTACTTTGTAGACACCGCGGGTCCCAGATCTAAGGTTGAGAGCCCTCCCGTGGATTTCCTGATATCTCCGTGAGCAAACGTCTTCCATTCCCCTTTGTCTTGCTCATCCATCGCGTCGCCTGGACCCACCCAGTACTGCACTTCGAAGGTTTGCGCGTGTGGCTCCGCCCAGTCGATTCGAATGGCATTGACCTCTTCTTTTTTATCCAGCGCGATCACGACCCATTGTGGATGAAGTTCGTCATCCTCCCCGGTAAACTCTTTTGTAAGATAGGGGTTGCTTTTCCAATACGTGCGCGTATCGCCGTCATCCAGGCGCGAGAACCCGTCGAACTCCGTGCCACCATTGCGCGTGAAGCCCCGGTGCGGAAGCGAGTAACCGTAGGAGTGGCGGATCATTTCGCTGGTCGGTGTCGATTCACCAGTGAAGTACCCTCTGCCCGTCGGGTCGCTCCACGACCCGTTCGGGTTCCAATGCCACGCCTGTACAAATAGGTCGGTATTCTGCCGATAACTGATCGTTCCCCATCCTGCGGCTAGGACCTTCTTGATCTGGTCAGCTCGGAAAAATATGTCCGTCGCATTACTGGGAACTCGATCGACGGTTGATCCGAGTGCGTAGAGTGGACGGAATCGGTTTACGACGTGACTTGGGGACGCGTCTACCGTTACGTTTTGTGCGGCCATCGGACCGACGGACGCGAGCGGAAGTACCACTGCCGTGAGTAAGCGAGCTAGGGCATGCGACATTGCAAGTGACCTGTGGATTGAGATGAACGTGACATTAGAGTCATACATCAAACTCGGCCGCTCCCGCCATACGCAAGACGATGTTTTTAGGGGGTAAAACGCGCTTCGATCCGACTCGGTTTTGGCCTCCACCCTTTGTATAATCACCCTGTTCTGATGAGAGGCAGTTCCTAAATCTATCCCGGTGGATTTTAAAAATGTTGCTGAAGGTATTCAAGGATAGAGGATCGTTGGGCCGCGCAGCGGCGGAGCAGGCGGCCACCGCAATACGAAGAGCAATTGCGGAACGCAGCCGCGCGAGGATCGTGGCGGCGACTGCGGCGTCGCAACTCGAGTTTCTGGATGCATTGACGAAGGCGCCAGGTATCGATTGGACGAAAGTAGAGGCCTTTCACCTCGACGAGTACATCGGTCTGCCGATCACGCATCCCGGTAGTTTCCGCAAGATGCTTTTGGAGCAGTTGGTGAAAAAAACCGGGATCATTCATTATCACTTGCTTGACGGCGACGCTTCGAATCCGGCAGCCGTAGCCCGCGAAGTCGGCAAGGAACTCACATCGGCTCCTATCGATATCGAGTTCCTCGGCATCGGGGAAAACGGTCATATTGCCTTCAATGATCCCCCTGCCGATTTCATCACGGAGGATCCGTACATTGTTGTGAAGCTCGACGAAGCGTGCCGTCAGCAGCAAGTAGGTGAGGCATGGTTCGCTGACATCACGCAAGTTCCCGAGCATGCTCTCTCGATGTCCGCGCAACAGGTTCTCAAGGCCAAAGAGATTCTTGCTGTAGTTCCTGATAAGCGGAAGGCGCAAGCAGTGAAAGCGTGCTTCGAAGGGGAGATTAGCCCTCTGGCTCCAGCGTCAATTTTGCGGAGGCATCCGAACGCGACCGTTTATCTGGACACGAGCTCTGCATCCTTACTAAGTCCCGACCTACTGAGAGCAGTGGCGGAGCAGTCGCAGGTGACAATTACCGCTTAACAGCAGGTGGAGCAAGAGTTTTTCTCGGATCCACGATAAGTGGCTGGATTGCTCGCGTTGGCGACTCCCGAATATGGTCAGCTCGATCTTTTCTCTCAAAGAACAACGGATCGAGTTCACGCTTCGAATTTCCTCCCAGGCTGCGACGGGCTCCGATTGCCCGATTCTGCTGCGGCCGCCTCCAATGGAGGTCACCGCATGGGCACTGCCTCAGTGAGCGCAAAGAAGAGACGGAGGTCAACGCCTCGTAGATGACTACCTCGGCCGTGACATCATTCAGCTTTCACGCTTCAACCTGTTTCCGCATCGGCTCGAAGTTTCGCTGCATGCGATCCATGCCAAATGAGATGCATTCGATGAGCTCTATAAAAACTTCTTGAACGAAAGATCTGGAAAGAAATTGATAACTCACCGTATTCACGATGTGCGCACAGAGGTGTATATTCATTGTGCGTACTCTGGAGGGACCTCATGCGTGGAGCGGCATCCAAACGCAGCCAAATCCGCGGTGAAAACATAAATCTGCGCGTGAGCCGGGGGCAAAAGTCACTCATTGATCGCGCGGCGCGTGCGCTGGGCCGGAATCGATCCGATTTCATGCTGGAGATAGCGTGCCGGGAGGCGGAAAGTGTCTTGCTTGACAGGCGCTACTTCGTCTTGCCGGACCAAGAGTTCAGGCGTTTCGCCGCCATGCTTGACAAACCTCCGGCAAGCAATCCGCGGCTGGCGCGACTGCTCAAGACCAGGGCGCCGTGGGACAAATGAATAGCCTCAATGACCGAGTCAGTTCTCCGGAAAAGCTCTCCTCGGAGCACGATCTCTCGCAATTCCAATGCGGCGAGCCCACTCTTGATGACTGGCTGAGGAAGCGGGCGCTCCAAAACGAAGCGAGTGGCGCGTCCCGGACATACGTGGCTTGTGTCGGGAAGCGGGTGGTTGGCTACTACGCTCTTGCCGTAGGCGCGATCGCTCATGCTGACGCACCAGGTCGCCTAAGACGTAACATGCCGGATCCGGTGCCGGTGGTGGTGATTGGCCGCCTTGCTTCAGATCAGTCACTTCGAGGCCGGGGGATCGGTTCGGCTCTGCTGAGGGATGCCATTCTGCGCACCTTGCAGGCAGCGGAGATTGCCGGGATCCGGGCCATCCTGGCGCACGCGATCTCAGAGCGCGCAAAACGCTTTTACGAGAAATGGGGATTCATTTCTTCCTCGCTAGATCCGCTGACGCTCATGATCACTGCGTCTGAAGCGCGAAAAGCTCTCGTCTGAGTAGGCCTTGAGCGGTCCGAATCCGGCATCTTCCTCGGTCGGGATGTTCTCGATACTCACGCTTGCTTCTCCACACGACACGGTTCACCACACGAACTATCATCCGTTATTCCTTCTGCTCCTTCGGTTCGGCTTTGTTCTTCGCTTTAGCCCACCTTGCCTTTTAGCCTAAACACCGAACTCGCGAGCGGACTCATCGAACACAGAAAGTCTACCGGATTTAGTTGGCTGTCCCGGTGTTATCGGGAAGTCCCTCAACCGTGAAGTTTTCTCCGAACTAGCCGAAGCTGAAGTCTTTACGTCCGAGAAAGCTTTCCCAGTAGTGATAGGAGTCCATCTGATAAACAAAAACGGCGCGCTGCTCCCCGGCGTGACCGGCGAGATCGGCTTGCGCATCGCCTTGAATATTGAGTCTGCGCCCCATTCGCCGTCCGTCAACTGGAGATTTCCAGACTGACGTTCGGACCGTTTTGCCGTTCCATGTCACGTCGCGTGGAAGACCGACATTTACTGAGAGCAATCGGGGCATTGGTACCTCGTCGAAGTCCAGCGTCACGCGGCCGGAGCGATATCGAATTGCCTAGCGCTACCAGCGACGAGCCGGAGCGGCACCATCCACGTGGAGTATCTCTCCGCTCACATGACTTGCCTGCGCCAAGTAAAGAACGGCATCGACAACATCCCTTACCGTCGCCTTTTTCCTGGACGGCTGCGACGTCGAGTCCTTGGAATCATTCCGGTGCATCTGTGTGTCCACAACGCCAGGGGCTACGGCGTTAAAGCGGATGCCATCTTTGGAATACTCGATTGCGAGATTCTCGGTTGCTGAATTCAAGCCACCCTTCGTCATCATCGAAATCGAGCCATTCTCGCCGGCGATGGGACGATCCGCGAGCGCCGAGGTAATGGTCACGACGCACCCGGATTTCTGTTTCAACATTTCTTTCACAGTCTGCTGAGTGGTATAGAAGAACCCGAGCAGATTAGTCGAAACGAGAGCATCGAAGTCCTCAGCAGTGAAGTCAGTGAAAGGCTTGTTTAGGAAGATGCCCGCGTTATTCACCAAAACATCGACGCTTCCGAAGTTCTTGATTGCCGCCTCAACAGCCTGGGCAGCCGTTTCCTGCTTGCCGATATCGCCATCGACGAGAACCAGGCTGCCAGAAGCCGTCAACTCTCGACTGGCCTCACGAGAGGTTGCGACCACGTTATAACCTTCTTCCAGAAACCCTTCGACTAAACCCGTGCCAATGCCGCCCGCTGCTCCGGTTATGATTGCTGTTTGTTTGACCGACATACATACCTTTCGTTCTAAAGGCGCGAACCCAATACACAGTTGCGTCACCGCCCTCTCAAAGCGGCTTCATCCCGCCCGACGGGCCACGACCCCTTCGCGTGACGAACCGACGAAACCTTGCACCAACGCGGCGATCTGATCTGCAGCCGTGTCCAATGCGAAATGGCCGCCGTCGACGATGTGCACTTCGGCCTTTGGCACATCGCGGCGATAAGCTTCCGGCTCCGATGGGTCGAACGAGGACTCATACTTACCCCAGATCACCAGCAGGCGCGGCTGTTTCTCGCGCATCCATGCTTGCCATTTCGGGTAGGCTTCCACATTGGTGCGATAGTCGTAGAACAAATCGCTTTGCATCTCGGCCTGGCCCGGCCGGTTCAGAAAATAGAATTCGTCCGTCCACAGATCCGGGTCATGGCGTTCCACATCAGGATCGTTTCCGACATGGCGCGAGCGCGTGGTCTCGAGCGATAAGAGATTCGTGCGTAGCGCACTCTCGTTTGTCGCGCGATCGGCCCAGAAGGCCCGCCGCGTCTTCCAATTGGCTCCTAGGCCTTCGTTGTGGGCCACCGCATCTTGAACGATGAGAGCCTCGACGCGCTCTGGGTGAGCCAAGACCATGCGAAAGCCCACCGGGCCGCCGTAATCCTGCATGTACATCGTGTACTGCGCGAGCCCAAGCGACTCGGTGAAATGATTCATGATCTCGGCGTAGCGATCGAACGTGTACGCGAATGTCTTCGGATCCGGCCAGTCACTGTGTCCGAAGCCGGGGTAATCGGGAGCAACCAGGTGATAGCGATCGGAGAGGCGGGCGAACAGCGGCTCGAACATTCGCGAAGAAGACGGCAAACCGTGCAGCAAGAGAATCGTCGGGGCGTCTTTCGGACCAGCCTCCCGGTAGAAAATTGACAGCCCATCGATCTGTACGGTGCGATAAAAAGTCGGATACTTCATGGGATGTTCCTTTCCGTCGACCCGGGCGAACAATGGAAATGATGCGAGAAACATATACTTAGAACCTGCTCTTGCGTCCTCTCGAAAAGACGCGAGCCCTCCGCATCGTAGAACATCCAGGGTGAGAGCGAGCATGGTCGTGCGATCAAGCCGCGCCGAACCTCGTGAGTCAGTGCTTCGCGCACACCCGCCGTTGCAAGATGCCCGACGTTAACTGTCTGAACGTAGGTTGCCATTTAGACGAATCCCTTCAGCGCCTGAAGAGAATCCCCGCCGACTGCCGTCTGGTCGCGTCCACTCCTGAGAACTTTGCACTCTGCGCATACCGGATTGATTCGTATGTGCTGAATCCATAAAAACAAAGGCGTCAAAACGAGGCAATTGGACGATGGTATTGGGGATACGTTTGTATTAGCTCTTAAAATAGGGTTGGTAACGTTCTTGGCCCTACGCAAACGGCCCCAGTTGAATTCGCGTCAGACTGCGTACTTTATCCCGCGGGGCCCAATACCAAGGTATCGCCAATACCATTGTCCAATTGATTCCCCGGAGCGCCTCGGGTGTAATCGCTTCATCCGCGATCCTGACGGTTAGATAATCGAGGTCGGGGGGAGCACCGGTCTCAAATACGGTTAACCCTCGGCCCGAATGGGATTCGGATTTAAACGGTTGCATATGTCCGCTTGAGGCCTTCGGGGCTGCAGTGTCGAGCCAGTATTTCGGCCTTGATTAAGACGTTCGTCCAACGGATTCGTCGTCGCGCTTCTGTCAATCTTGCTTTGAACAGTTGCTCGCTCTGACATTGAAAGGAGTACAAATGGACGGCACAAATGGACCGAAACAGACCACGCGCGTGACCTCGCCTGTCGCGTCGAACACGCTTAGTGTGAACGTTTTTACCGCCCCAGGAAAGACTATGGTCGGCGAGCGGCCGAAGCCCTTCGGCGAGCGCTTGGCTTTGACCCGATCACGTCGACTTTGATCTTCGGCGAGTACGACGCGGTGTTGGTGGACGCAATGGGGACAGTGGCTGAGGCCGAGGCTCTCGCGTTGTTCCCAGTTTTAGTTCCATATTTCAGGAGAACAGAATCGATTTCAAAAGGGAGAACAAAATGACAACAAAAGGAAAAGTCCTGGTACTAGTCTCGAGCGGTCACGGCTTGCCCTTGAAAGATGGCAAGGTTTATGCCGGCGCTGGTTACTACCTCAACGAGCTGACGGTTCCGGTTCGAGCCCTGATGAAGGAGGGCTACGAAATCACTTTCGCCAACCCCAAAGGCAACACGCCGCAAATGGATGTCCATTCAGCTGTAGCCGACTTCTTCGGAGGGAGCGAGGCTAAGCTTCAGGACTATCTGAAATTTCGCGACACCCTGACCGGGCTCAAGAATCCAACTCGTATCTCGGATGTCATCGCATCAGGACTGGCTCAATATGACGCTGTTTTCGTCCCCGGCGGCCATGGCCCGATGATGGATCTTCTCGATGATCCCGACGCTGGCACCGTGATGAGACACTTTCATAAGACATCTAAGCCTACGGCAGTGCTCTGCCATGGCCCGATTTCACTACTCTCAGCTCTTCCGAATTCGACCGAGGTGGTCGGCGCGCTGAAGGCGGGCGATGCCGCTGGAGCGCGAGCAAAGGCTCAAGGTTGGATCTATGCTGGATATAAGATGACTATCTTTTCGACAGCGGAAGAACAGCTGCGGGAGCCGCTTGAGATTGGTGGTAAGGTTCTCTTCTACCCGGACTTCGCCTTGCGTACGGCGGGCGGTGACGTAAGTGTGGTCGCTCCATGGCAGAGCTACGTCCTTCAAGATCGCGAGCTGATCTCAGGTCAGAACCCGTTCTCTGATGAAGCGCTTCTGAAACTTCTTCTGCCGGCACTCGATCGGAGGAGGGAGTCGGCTTCTGCGGCATAAGAATCGGAGGGAAACCGGGGACAGGCACGGGACGTTTTCCAATTTTCGACGATGTAAATTGGTGAACGCCCCGCGGACTGCACCCTTTCTGGTGAGACAAAGAAACTACCACACAGGATTTCGGCGGCGTGCTGTCGCAGTTCGTAGATTCCGAAGGCGCACATTGCAGCGTTGGGGCGGAGGCGGCGTAGGAGAGGGAAACGGAACTTTGGCCCTAACGCGCGTTTCGTAAACAGGTTTCGTGCCGCCGGCGACAAACAATTTATTTGCCCCGGAGATAGCGAAGAACAGCCCGATCGAAACCCAGCATCAGGAAAACCGACGGGCTTCCTGGGAGTCATGCTGAACAGCATGCCCTTGGCGCTCATGTCCCGGTAGAAAGCCTCCACATCGGAAACAGTGAAGCCCCATTCGACCTTTCCCGCTGGATTCTTGTCAGAAGCAGGATGGAGAGCGAGGGTGGTTTCGCCCGTTACGAACTCGCTCCAGCCGGCGACTCGAATTTCACCTTCAGACCGAGCACGTCACGATGGAAATTCACAGGCCTATCCGTGTTGGCGACGAACTTGATCACCTACCTCAGTTCTGTTCCCTGCATTTGATCCTCCAGCGATGCCCGTATGGCAGTCTTACCGCGAAAGAATACATGATCGGTTCACAGGGGTTCTTGGTTTTTCCTAGCCCCAGCCAGAGGCCCATGCTAGGCCCGCGTCAGGAAAATCGGCAGTCCCAGCTTGCGATCGTAAGTAGGCCGGTAGCGCTGCGTGTTGTACATGGTAGCGACCTCCACTTTGCGCGGCCCGAGTTTGGGATCAGGGATCGGGACCATCGCGAAACAACCGCCGCTGATCCCCGTCATCAGGCCGGCCTTCCCATCGTCCACCGCGTCCATCGCCATGCCGGCATAGGTGATCGCCACCATGCGGTCAACGAAATCCGGGCTGCCGGAGCGTAGCTCGTAGGTCAGGTCGCTTACGACAGTTTCGTTTCCCGTGGCGCTCTTGATCTCATCGCTCAAGTCCTCGGCCACGCTCATCTTCTTGCGGTGGCCGAAGGCATCGGCAGGGCCGTATTCCTTCACCGTATAGCCTTCCCACTCGGCACCCTCGGAAAGAATGACCAACGAATAGTTGCTGGGGTTGTTACGTTTGTCGGTGACCAGGATTTCGATGAGATGCTCCAGATTCACCTTGTACTCGGGGATACAGCAGCGCACCGAGGTCACGTACGCAGTGTAGAGAGCGGTGTAGCCAGCGTCACGGCCAAACACGCGAAAGATACCGATGCGCTCGTGCGAGCCAACCGTCGTACGCTGCCGCTCGATGGCGCCCATGGCACGAGTAATGGCAGTCGAAAAACCGATGCAATATTCGGTGTTGCGAACGTCGTTATCCATGGTTTTTGGCACTGCAATCACTTTGACGCCCTGGCGATCAAGTTCGGCGGCATAGCTTAGGGTGTCATCTCCTCCGATCGCCACCAGGTAATCGAATCCCAGCGTCTCGATATTTTTCAGGACCGCGGGAGTCACGTCGAACACCGTGCTGGTCACGCCCTTCTTCGTGGTTTCCTGACTGGAAAACTGGAGCACAGGCGGCAGCTTTTGCATCTTGGCGGGATTGGTGCGTGAAGTGTGCAGATAGGTGCCCCCAGTGCGATCAATGGTGCGGGTGTTCTCACGGTTGAGCGGTTGGATATAACGCGATCGGCTGGCCGGATCTTTCAGATCGATGTGCGTTAATCCTTCCCAGCCGCGGCGTATACCGAGCACCTCGCATCCGATTTCGGACGCCCGATAAACGACCGACTTGATGACGGAATTCAGGCCCGGGACATCACCGCCGCCGGTGAGGATACCAATCCGCTTTGCTGACATGAAGTCCTCCGAAGAAGCATGGAATGTGATGCATGATTCTCGAAGTTCATTCTATAGAAGCCTGCGCCACACATGGTGGGCACACGCCAGCATATCTCGCACGAAGGTAGCTGTTGACGCGAACTCCCCGAGTATCCTTATGGTCTTGCAAAACATCGGGCGCAGCTTCCATCTCGCGATCCAACCCACCTCAAAACTTCAGCGCAAGGCTGAGTTGAACGATCCTGGGGGAGGTGGCGTTGTTGATGGTCGAGAACCGGCCGGGAGCATCGTCGAGATAGAGATCGGGCGTGCCCCAGCTAGGGTGATTGAAAACGTTGAATCCTTCCAACTGGAACTGCAGACTGCGCGATTCACCAATGGCGAAATTCTTGGCCAGACCCATATCCCAGTTTTGGAAACGTGGACCACGCAGCGCGCCGACTCGTTCGTCGCCAAATGTCCCAAGAGGCTGCAAGATCCACGCGCGCGGGTTCGGCGGCGTGAACTGGAAAGGAGGAAAACGCTGTTTTGGAGAATCCGGCTTTCTCGGCCGTCAGAACGTATTCGCCGACGGGTACTGTGAGAAAGCGGAATTGTCCCGATTCATCGGTCTGCGTCTAGTACACCAGGCCATTCCCGGAATTGTGAAGCGTGACCGTAACTCCTGGGACGAAAGCAGCGGAAGAGTCTGTCACCGTGCCCAGCACGGTTCCTGTATTTGATACTTGAGCGGCGAGATGCGCTGCGGAGCAGAAGACTGCCGAAATCAGGAATATGGATGAAAAAACTAACATCACTCTCTTGTTTTGCATAGGGGTATCCCTTTGGTTCTGGCCGCGGGAGCGGCCTGCAAATAACCGAGTTGGAGGACGACTTCATACGCTCACGGCAAGGGAGCTTCGGTAAGCTCGAGTTCCCAGTGATCTGGCGCGTCTAAATGGCAATCGAAACCGTAGAAGCGGTGGTTGAATACGTGCTGGAAGAGGCAGGCGCGCTGCCCACGCAGAACAGGATTTTCGCCGACGGGCTGAAAGTTACCGTCGGGAGAATCACCGGAGAAGATTCTTACCTGCCATTCTCCTCCCGGACTATCGGTATAGCGGTGAGGATAGATTTCCGTCGCGAGAAAGTAGATGCCCTTCTTTGTTTGTCCACCCGGAGCTTTCTGCAGATAAAGGAGGGTCGGCGCGGCGACGGTCTCGGTGGTCTGCATCAGGATCTTCTCGGGCGCCTTATCGAGATCCTGCACTCGTGCCGCGCTCTTACTGATGATCTCGAAATGGTCGTGATCATTGCCGCGATAAAAGGTGAGATAGAAACGTCCGGAGCGCGGGTCGCGGAACAGATTTGGATTCTGATTGCGCTGATTGGGGACTGCGCGCACCAAAGTTTTCACTTGCCTGAGGTGAATACCGTCTTCAGAAGTTGCGAGCACGATGTAGCTGCTGGGCGTGTCGTAGCCGCGGGTGATCGCGAAGTAGAGCAGCTTGGGATGCTTGGGATCGGCATTCAGCAGCACGGTGGGCCAGCGAGCGTCCGTCCAAAGCGGGTTTTTCTCATACTTGGTCCAGCTCACAAGATCATTGCTGCGCGCGAGGCCGATTCCAGCTCCTTCATTCAGGCCGTACCATCCCCAATAGTGGAAGCCAGCGCGATTGAGTTCGAGGACCGAAAGAGTGTGAGGAAACTCTTGTCCCTCCCAGGACTGCGCGTCAGGCAGAACATGACGCGGCGTTGTCAGCTGCAAATAAGGAATGCCGGAATCGGTTGCTGCACCGGGCGTTTGAGTCCACGCATAGGGAAGAATTACCAGAGAGAAGGTGACTGCCAGAAGCAAGCGAGAGTCGCGCATGAAGCCTCCGAATCGAGATTCAGGTTGTAGGTTGGGCCACCGCCTTCTTCAGGTTGAGAGTGGCATTTGCGATCAAGGGCTTTGCCCAGAAGCCAACACTCAGGACACAACCGAAAGTCAGATACAGAAATGCGACCCCGGTGCGGAGTCCGAATCGGTCACCGATGCGCCCGACGATGAGGGGAACGACTGCGCCTCCCATGATCCCGGTGCTCAAGATTCCAGCAAACGGGCCGTGATGCTCCGAGACAGAGTTCAATCCCAGGGAAACGAGAATGGGCCACATCACGGATGCGAACAGGCCGATGACCGGAAAGGCGACCAGGGAAACGCTGGCTGGACCGAAGAGCGCAGCGCTAAGACAAAGCAGGGCGCAGATGCTGGTGCCGACCAGGACTTTGCGGCTGTCGAACAGCTTCAGCAGGCCCATGCCGATGAAGCAGCCGATGGTGAGCAGTCCCCAGAACCAGGAGACGGCGGTGGCACCGGTTGTGTGGGGATCGTAGCCGTGGTAGACAGAAAGAAATTTTGAAGTCCAGTCTGCGGTGCCTTGTTCGGACCCGACGTAAGCGAATACACAGAAGAAGAACATCCAGACCATGGGGCGACGGAGAAGGTCTCCATACATCGACCAGGACCCGGCGGATTCCTCACTGGAGCGTTCGACACGAGGGAAAATCGTGAAGTAGAGGACCAGGATCATCGCGACCGTGAAGGCGGCAAAGATCCAATAGAGCGACGCCCAGGGGAGGGCCGGCGGAGTTATCCGCGCCAAGAGTTTGAGCAGCGGATCGGATTTGGATGCGGATTTCTCAAGGTTGAGGACTAGATAGGAGTACATGTACGGGCTCAAGAACGATGCGGAGCCGAAGATCAGCTGTGCAAAAGCTGAGTTGAAGGCGAAGTGTTCCTCACCTCCGGCGACGCGCAGCAGGGGATTGATCGCCGTCTGGAGCGTCGCCATGCCAGAGCCCATGATGAAAAGGGATACGATCGCGACCTGGTACGTGGGGTGAAAGGCGAAACTCAGCGATCCGATGGTGCCGGCCAGGAAAGCAGAGATCATGACCGCCTTTTCGCCGAAACGTTCCACCAGGAAGCCGGCAGGGATGGACATGACTCCATATGCAATAAAGAAAGAGAATGGCAAGAAAGCTGCGGCCGCCAGGCTGACCTGAAAGCTGCTGATGATGTCAGGAACGATGGGGCCGAGAATGTTGGTCAGCAGCGACATCACGAAGAATGTCAAGAAGACCAACGAGATCATGGAACGGCTTCGTGCCATAGTCTGACTACTCCGTGGTCGTGACTTTGGTGGCGCGTTCGAACTTTCCGGCTTCGCGATGGGCGAGAGCGGCCAAGGCGATCGTGATCATTTGCACCGGCAGAATTTCCAGAATCGGGCGAATGTTGTCGCCGTGATTGTCCAGGCGAAAAGGCGCGAGCGCGGAATCCTCGCCGATGTATTCGGCGCAGCCGCCAACCTGCTGAATATCGCCGAGCAGACGCTGGTTGAGATCGCGAGTCTTGTCGCCGCCGGAGAACACCACCACGAAAGTGTCGTGGCTCAACATCTCGAACGGGCCGTGGCGGAACGCGGCGCTGCTCATGCCTTCGGCGTGGAAGTGATCGGATTCCTTGATGATGAGAGCGCCGGTGCCGACGGCGGCAAGAGATGCTCCGCGACCGACGAAGAACAGATGCCGGATGCGACGCAGTCTGTTCGCCAGGAGTTCAACATATTTCCTCCACCGGTTGAGGTATTCGGCAACGGATGGCGATGCGATTCTTAGCTCGCGGCGGCTTTGTTCGGGGTCGCGCTGGCAGAGCACGTCGGCTAGAAACTTCAAGACCATCATAGCGGTGACGTAGGTTTTGCAGGAGACCGAGAATTCGTGTCCCGCCTGGGTGAAAAGAGCCGCGGTCGAATGTCTTACGAGCGAACTCTCCGGGGTATTGGTCACGGCGATAACAGCGGAACGCTTGCCGTTCACTTCCGCCAGCCGAACCATCTCGGCGCTTTGACCGGATTGCGAGACGGCCACGATCAGAGTTTTCGGATCGAAGAACCGGGACTGGTAGTGGATCAATTCCGAGGTCTCGACCATCAAGGCGGTGAATCCCTGGCTAATCAATTGCAGATTGAGAGGATGGAGTGCATGAAAAGAAGAGCCCATGCCGGTCAGGACAATGCGGTGGAACTTGCCTTCCGAGAGACGTCGAGATAGATCGCTGAGCGGCTGAGATAGTTCGAGACTGGCAAGCGTCGCGTCCAGAGCTCGTGGCTGGTCGAGAATGTCTTCGAGGTACTTGCCTTCGATGATTCGGAGATCGGGGGTGGCGATATCAGGGTTCACCTGGAACTCCATCATTCTGAAATCGGTGATACCAGACTCTGGCGGCGCCGATGAGGTTTGCGTTTTCACCCAGCGAAGCCAGCGTCAGTTCCGTTTTGTCGAAGGGAACCAGAGTGCAGCTTTGGCGAATTACATCCTTGATGCGACCGAGGAACAGGGAAGCGCTTTTCATGACGCTGCCGCCAAGCACGATGGCGTCGGGGCAGAACATGGTGACGAGATTGGCCAAGCCGAGACCGAGATAGTAGCCCTCGCGATCGACGGCGCGCTTGGCCAGTTCGTCACCGGCTAAGGCCAACTCGCAGATGCGCTTGGCTGACAAATCGCGGCCGGGGGGATAGTCGGGCGGAGCCTGTTCGTTCATCCACGCGGTCATGGCTGGGCCGGCAGCGAGCGATTCCCAGCATCCGTGGAAGCCGCAGACGCACGCCGGGCCGGAGGGATCGACGAGGTGATGACCAATTTCAGGGTGGGAATAGTCGACCCCGCGATAGAGATGACCATCGATGATGAAACCCGTACCGATACCAGTCCCGATCGTGACGTAGATCAGGCGTTGCTTGTTCTTGCCAGCTCCCCAGCCTGCTTCACCGAGTGCGGCGGCGTCGGCATCATTTTCCAGCGCCACTTTAACCTGGAAAAGATTCGCGAGGTCCTCAACCAGGTTCTCGCCTTTCCAATTGGGAAAGAAGTTGACGTCGCCGAACGCACCGGCCAGCGGCAGGACCGGGCCGGTCGAGCCGATGCCAATGCCCGAGATATGTTCATGGGCTTCGTGCGCCGTTAGGTCGAGCATCTTGCGAATGTTGCCCAAAGCGTTCGCGTAACCGCGGGAGGGCTCGGTCGGACACTCCCGCTGGGCGAGTACATGGCCAGAGTCATCGACCATACCGACCGCGATTTTCGTCCCACCAATATCGACGGCTGCGATCAAGCGGCCTCCCCGTGGATTTGTGTCATCCAGATCACTCTTTCCATTCGAATACGGCCCCTTCAGAGGCGGCGAGATCGACCTTGAAAGTCGATTTCGACAACTCCAGTGCTGTTTTTCCTTGCGCAGTGACTCGAGACACGGAGTGCAGGGGCCGGGAAGCGGTGACCGTCACGGTTTGCTTCTCCGCGCTGTGGTTCGTGACAATCGCGTAGCCGCGTGACGTGCCGCTGAGAGACGCAACTTCTACCGACGGCTGATCGGTGCGGAAGAGCGGCTTTGTGCCGGACTCCTCGCGGAAAGCCTGATATATGCGGTATGTCAGCTCAGGCTTGTCGAAGACTGCAGGCGAATTGGCCAGATAGTTCTCGATGGGATACGCGCTCAACAAAGTTTTGCCTGATCCTACTTTGTTGAACACCAAGGCAGGACGGCCATCCTGATCGACCGCGACTACAGTTCCACCTTTGATTTCCAGAATCGATCCCCAGGAGCGCGGGCCGGGATTGGGGACGGAGTAGTGAAACGTCTCGCCGGGCTTGAGACCGCCGAACGAGAGGACGACTTTGATCGTGACATCATCTTTCGGATTGGCATCCACCATACGCGCGCCGAATAGAGCGTCCATTTCAGGGATGGCTGCGTCAGCGGCGACCGATGCGTAGAGTGCTCCCCCACGTGCGACGTATTCGCGTGCCTTCTCCCAGAAATCCGAGTGCACATGCACCACGAAACTATCGGTGCTGGTCAAAGGCGAGGGCATGAGAGTCAGCGGGCGTTTTTGCCAGTCGTCATATTCGCGCGGGAAATCAGCTTTCAGGCCGGCTCGTCGCGCCAGAATGAACGACGAAAGCCACGAGCCGGTGATCCAGGCGTTTTCTTCGCCGAAGTTCGGCTGCGACTGCCCGGCGACGTTGGCGCCTTCGTCGGTAGTAGTGTACGGAACGATTTCAGGCCCGGTCAGGCCGAAATGGGAGAAATCTCCGTGCGGCTTGGACCACTCGTAAGGAACGATAATGCCGGCTTCGGCGGGAGCTGGCTCGATCCCCGCGAGATCGAGTTGGGCAACTGTCTTTTCGAAGTCTTCAAACATCTGCGCGGACGGGCGGTCTTTGCCCTCCCAGGTGGTGAGTCCGAATTGGGTTTCATGGGGAGAGCGCAGATACGGAACCTTGTGCCATTGCTCCGGGGCAGCATCGGTGTAGCACCAGATGAGGAAGCCGTTGGCTCCCGCTCCAAGGCCCGAGTAAAGACTGGCCCGTAGAAATTTCGCAATTTCTTCCGGATCGTACTGCGCCGAGGACGCCCCAATCTCCTGAATCATGACGGGATGTCCGGCGCTGCCGGAAAGCGCGGTTTCGAAGGCGGACCCGTAGGTGCCGCGTTCGGAGAGCATGGCATCGGGAAACAACTTGGGCGAGTAGATCGAGTAGGGATGGACGCTGAAGAAATCAACTTCCGCGCGGATGTTGTCAGGGCGAAAGGGCCCGCGGCCAACATCTTCCATGCTGGTGCCGACGACGATGGGGTGAAGCTTGTCATAGCGGCGCATCGACCAAGAAAGCAGACGAGTCCAGTTGATCGCCATCGCGTCGGTAGTCTCCGGGGCGATCCAGAATGGAGGTTCGTCAGTCAGATCCCATCCGAGGATGGCGGGCTCGTTGGCGTAGCGGCGAGCCAACTCTGCCACGTGATCGGTCTCAATGCGGAGCATGTCGGGATCGGCATGCGGGTGACGTCCCTGTCGGTAGGCTACATCCCAATAGGCTTCGCCGACCTCGCCGCCGATCAGCAGTTCTGGGTGCAGGTAGATGTGATAGCGGTGCGCCAGCGAAATGAGGAAGTCGATAGCACGGAACGCCTCCGGGTTGTAGTCGCCGGGACGCGGCTCAATCCACGCCCACACGAAATCCAGACGGATGGCGTTAAACCCTAATTCGTGCATGCGCGCGAAATCGGCTTCAATGGCCTTCGGGTCCCATTGCGTCGGCCATTGCATGGCTGCTTTGGCAGGAACCCAATTCGCTCCCACGGGAATAAATCGATGGCCACCTTGGGAAAAATAATTTCCGTCCAGTTGGACCGCAGCCAACCGCGAGTGGTCAGCACTCGTATGGTCTGGCTGCTGGGCCGCGGCAGCTGAAAGGCACGCACAAAGCAGGCCAGACAGCACTGTCAGAGCTCGGGCGCACTGAGCAGCTTTGGTTTGCATGATCTTGGTCCTCGTCACATTCTCCCTATCCGTGGACATCGCGGCGCGGGCGACTAGAAAGACAGTTTCAGTGCCAACTGCAACTCCCGTGAAGCATGCACTGTGCTGGTGATGGAGCCGGAGAGGCTGGGTGTTCCTAGCGATCCGGCCTGGTCTACGGCGGCGTAGGGCAAGGCAAATTCCGGCGTGTTGAACAGGTTGAAAGCCTCAACTCGGAATTGCATCTTAACGTGCTCGAACAGGTTCAGATTCTTGAATAGGGAAGCATCGACGTTGTAGATGGCGGGCCCGCGCAGCGAGCCGCGGCGGGCGTCTCCGTATTCACGGGCAAACGATTGTCCGGGAGCCAGTGCGGGGATGGCGAACGCCGCTGGGTTATACCAGCACTGAATGGTCTGCTTATTTGCGGGACATCCTTCATTGATCGCATTCGAAAAGTCGTAAGGATTGCCGATCAGATCGGGCCGGGGAGCTCCCGAATCCGTGTTGGTGTAATCCTCGGAGAGCAAAGGAGTAAGAGCTTCGCCAGAATGCATCGCGATAATTCCGTTCAACTGCCAGCCTTCCGTCAGCCAATGTGCCGGACCGCTTGAGCTCCAGTATTTCTGCTTGGGGCCAATCGGCAACAGATAAGACCAGGCCGAAGAAAACTGATGACGGTAATCGGGAGCGTTATTTCCGCGCTCGGCCGCGAGGTTGTAGGTGTCTTGCGGTTCCAGATATTCGTCTTCTTCGGTCTGACCAATGCTGTGCTGCCAGGTGTAGGAGTTCAGCATGCTCCAATTTTCCGAGAATCTCTTCTCCAGCTTGACCTGCAATCCGTGCGAGACCGACCAGGCCCCATCGGCGAGGGTGCGGATTTCTCCGATGTTGGGCACAGTGCTGAAGTAGAACCGGCCGAAGTTTGTAGGGGCTCCGGTTAAACAGGATGGATCGGTGGGGGTAGGGCAGGATTCGAAGTTCGCGTCCTGCGGCTGCGTGGGCTGGTTGCGATTGCTGAGGAAGGCCAGCTTTACACCACGCGTCCCCACATAAGCAACTTGCAAAGCCATGCTCTTGCTGAGGGCGCGCTCGATATTCAAATTCCATTCTTCAATGTAGGTAGTGCGATTGTTGAATAAAGAAGCGCTGGCCCGGCCCGCAGGATTGGAAATCGTTGAATAGACGGGAGTGGGATAGCCCGTGGACACCCGCAGGCTCGGCGTCGCGTTCGCTGCTGGATTGTAGTTCTGACTGAAGATCTGACCAGTGGGATTATAGGCAAGTTCAGCGTCGTTCTGATCTGCCTGCACGTCGTAGAAAATGCCGAAGCCTCCGCGGACCACGGTTTTCTCGTTCCACGGAGTCCAAGCAAAGCCGATCCGCGGGGCAAAGTTGTTGCGATCGGTTCTCACATTGCCCGAGCGGCTCACGCCTGGTTGCTGGGGCGAAACAAACAGTCCGGTCGCAAAGTCGAAATTGGCGAGCCGGTTGTACTGCTCGACGGGCGGCGTGAACAGGTCGTAGCGCACGCCCAGGTTCAGCGTAAGTTTGTCATTCACACGGAAATCGTCCATCGCGTACGTGCTGAACTCGGTCCAGCGCATGCCGAAAGATCCTTTTTGGCCGTCGCGGTACGCTGACTCGGGATAGCCGATCAGGAAGGTCGCCAGAGCGCTTCCGCCCGTATCCGTAGTCAGGTCGGATGTGAACAGTTCGTCGAAGGTCATATCGCCGCGAGCATTTTGCGTCTGGAAAAACCCGTGCAGGCGGCGTCGCACATCCGCGCCAAACTTGAAGGAATGACGGCCGCGAACATACGTGAATGCGTCCATATATTGATAGTTATTTTCGTTCAGGAACTCCGGAAACCAGTCGGTGGTTCCGAGCGGGCTAAGGTTCGAAAACTGCAGGTAAGGCAATCCTCCCGTGGCGGTGGCGTTGTTCGGGTTGAAGATATTCGGAATGCCGAATTGCGACGCGAGGTCTTGCCCGGCAAAATTCTGCACCGCCTTCACTACGTAGCGAGAATAGCCGATCTTGAATTCGTTGATCTTGTTCGCCGAAAAGGTGTGAACGTCGCTGATGCCGGCCGATCTCGCCAGGTTTGTGATGTTCCCGGTAAAATTCCCGCCGCCCGCGTAACCCGGGAATGGATCGGGCGCAAAAGCGTTCACATTATTGAAACTGAAGGTGAGCGAGAGACTATTTTTGCCCGTGAGTTGGTGATCTCCACGAACGTCAAATGAGTCTTGATTGTTTTGGCTCACCGGGTTCGACAAATAGTTGCCGGCGGAGTTGGAGACGTTCGGGGAGGGAAACAGCGCCACAAGTTTCAGCGCGGCGGGATCGAGACAAGCCCCGTCGCTCGCGGCCGAACAAGACGGAATGATGTTGCCCGGAATCGGCTTTCTGAGCGTAATCGGTGTTCCGTCATTGCACGTGTACGAGTAATTCGAAAACGGGTCGAAGATGGTTCCGGGATCGAATGCCGGCCCCGAGCCATCGGGACACGAGTGAAAATAGGTCGCCGGATTGCCGCTCAGCAGGTCGCTGAAATTCCCGCCCACTTCCGAAGGCGAGGGCACGATCGAAATGAATGTCTGCGCCTGACGAATGCGCGTCCCCTGATAGTCCGCGAAGAAGAAAGTCTTGTCTTTCCGGATGGGCCCCCCGAACGTCCCTCCGAATTGATTCTGCTTGAAGGGGGCAATCGGCTGGTTGGGGTTGTCGAAGTAATTCTTTGCGTCAAATGCGGAGTTACGCAAGAACTCAAAAACGCTGCCGTGAAACTGGTTCCCTCCGGATTTCAGAACGACGTTCACCACCGCTCCGCCTCTGCCAATGTCGGCCCCGAAGTTGTTGGTCTGTACTTTGAATTCCTGAATGGCGTCGATGGACGGCTGGATGACCTCGATTCCAATCTGCTGCTCATTGTTGTCAAATCCATTAAGTAGAAAATTGTTGTTAGTGGCGGTCAGGCCGTTTACCTGGATGGCCGCATTTCCGCGCTGGTCTTCCGGGATTCCTCCCTGTTGCACGGTGTAGCCGGCGGTCGGGCCCTGGTTGACGCCGGGCGACAGATACGCCAACTGTACGAAGTCGCGTCCATCCAGCGGCAGATCGTTGACCCGCGCTTGCTCGATCACCTGTCCGATCGAAGAGGTTTCGGATTCGACCAGCGGTTCGGCCGCAGTGACCATCACTTCCTCATTCGCTGTGCCGACCGCCAGAGTGAAATCGACGCGCACAACCTGGTTGACGTCCAGCTTGAACTCCGTCTGTCTGGCCTTCTTGAAGCCCTGATGCTCAACCGACACGACGTAATTGCCAGACTTCAACTCGGTGACCACGTACTCGCCGTTGTCGTTCGTCGTGGTCTTCTTCTCGACATTCGTCTGGATTTCAGTCACGGTAACGACCGCACCGGCCACCACGGCCCCAGACGCGTCTTTGACCGAGCCCACGATCTTTCCAGTTTCAACTTGGGCGCGGAGATCAGTGGAAATACCGACCATCGCGACCAACGCGAGCAAATACAGGATCCGGTAAGGGACGAAGCACTTGCCATTCCGGCAATCCGATCTGAAGATCATGACAGACCTCCCGCTCATTTCCCGCATATAAAGCTCATATGTATATAGGGTGTCAAGTAAAATGAAGTCATGGATTCTGACCGGGCTGCTCGAACGCGTATAAGCGAAAGTAAAATAAAGGTATTAGGACGATTTTGCGTGATTGACGAGCGGAGAGAGAATGGGGATGGCGCAAACATGACAACGTTGTATACTATGTATTTATGCGAGGAGAGATGGCCTCGATCCGTTCCGAACCGCAAGCCGTTAGCGTCGCCAAACTCGGGCTTGTCCTGGACAGCGGCAGCTATGTGCCCTACTACATGCAGATCGTGGATCAGGTACGCGATCTCATCAAGAAGAACAAACTCCGCGAGGGCCAGATTTTTGCCTCGGAAGGTGACTTGGCAGAGGCTCTCGACATCAGCAAGATGCCGGTGCGCCAGGCGTTTCAGAAATTGCGTTCCGAGGGGTTGCTAGTCATTGCCAAAGGAAAGCGGCCCGTAGTCGGTTCCGGGCGTGTGCCGTGGAATTTTCAGCAACTTCGTGGTTTCAGCGAAGAAATGCGCCGGCGCGGACTCGTTCCCTCCGCCCGTTTGCTGAGCATGAGTTTGGAAGATCCCGATCTGGAAACGGCGCAGGCGCTGAAACTCAGTCTTGGCGAAAAAGTCTACCGGGCGTGCCGTTTGCGTTTCATCAACGGCGAGCCGGTTGCGGTGGTCACCAGCTTTCTGCCGGCCAGAATTTTCGTCGGCATCGACAAGCAAGATTTGGAGAACCAGTCCCTGTACGCAATTTTCGAGCACATTTACAAGCGCAAGCTGCAGTGGGCGGAGGAAATCATCGGGGCCATGATTGCAGGCACACAAGAAGCCGAGGTATTGCAAACTTCCGCAGGCAGCGCTCTTCTGGTCATCCGCGAAACTACCTACGACCTCCAAAGCGTCGCCATCGAATACAGCCTGTCGTTACTGCGGGCAGACCGTTACACTGCGTCAGTAATCTCTGTACGGAAAAGCTGACCTTCGTCGATCCCTTATTCGAGGTGACTCTGATCCTCGGACTGATGAAGCCGTCAATCGTCGGAGGTATCGAAAGGGCATCGAGCGCCGCCCCCTTAGCTTGTCTACTTGCCGTTCAATGCAGATGAAAGGCAGCCCGCCCGATGCACAGCATACAGGCCGGTTACGATGCCCGTGAAAACGTCGGCCGTGTGATGGAGAGCCGCGACCAATGTCGGCTGATTTTTCCGAGGCCGAAATCCTCAAGGTTCATCCCAAACGGGAAATGATCAACGGTGCAGGGCAAATCGCCGCTTCGATCGGAAGAGCTTTCGAGGAAGCGCAACGCCTAAGCGGATAAGGAAAACCCACCAGTGACCAAAAAGCGCGAGAATCCGGGTTGGAACAAAGCGGAGTAGGGGAAAGAGTTCTCATTCGATGGAGCTGAGATTCGGAGCCAGACCGCCGATCAAATAACGCGCTCCCGCGCCAACTCTCTAGGGCTACTTCGGTTTCCTCGCCCGTCGCCGCAGAGTTCAGCTTCTGACGCTCTGCTTGGCAGCACTCGACTCCGCATCAGCACAAACCAGAACAGCAACACCCACGGCCCAGGACATGAGCCTCAAATGGTTCTGTCCCAAGTGCGGCGGTCCCATGATAATTGTCGAAAGACTCACGGCCGCTCAGATCTAACTCCGCTCCCCACCCAAGGGGTCGATGGCTGCATCGGGGTGCAATCTCGCGATTGTTGGGGCTGGCTCTCCGAGCATCTAAATTACGGGAGGTAGAGCAGTGTTGAAAGGAAGGCCACCTATCGAGTTCGGGCATGCAACGCTTTTCGCGTGGCCACTAGGGTGTTGATGAGCGACTCTTTTGGCAGCTTTTGGATGATTGGTTCGATAGCCCATCCCAAACCAAAGGGCACGTCCCGCGTCAGCGAGATAGCTCGGCACTCGGCGACGACACCCCCCGCACGCTCCTCGAATCGCCAATAGGAATACAGGCGCCACAGAAATCCGTAACCGGTATCAGGCTGAAGGATTCGCTCGTCCTGCCTTCCCGCGTTTTCCACCTCTGCAATTCGCGTCGTGTAAGAGCGGCACACCCAGCGTGTTCGGTCTACCGGACGATAATGCACCTCATGGTCGGTATCGAGGACCACAGTGATAATTTTTTTCTTAAGAAGCCGCAGATAGATTTGGAAATCGTCATCGTCACGTCGGATCAGCCTGGAGTCAATTACCTCCGGTTTGTAGATGTTCTTGTGATTGTCGTAGTCCTGAATCACGGCAAAAATTTCTCGGATAGTTGAATCGGGAATGAAAGCGGCTGCAATCCAGTCGTGGATCAAACCGCTCGGCACTTTGATCGGCCCCCGTCCAGACCAGAATTGCGCCACGACCTGTCCTCGACCAACCTCCTCAGATCGCTCTGGCGGCTGCTGAGACCAGAGGAATGGCCCCCTTGAGTTCAAAGTCTGCTCCATCTCGGTTTCCGCCTGGCGAATGTAAGCGCCGAAGGCGTCCAAGGTTCGCGGGTTTAGTTGCACAGGCTTTACGGTTTGCGCCATGGCTCCGGACCTATAGGACTCCTGATGGGCGAAGACTCACTCCACCCGCCAAAGATGCAAGATCTACAGATTAATCTTCATAGCGCAATTCCGCAGTCTCACGTAGATTAGGACAGCTTTAGTGAGAAGAACAGGCACGAGGCTCAGGGCTTGCGATTCGCCGACCCGCACTCAGGAGTATAAGGAAGCCGACCTGCCGATTCTAAGCGAGGTGCTTTGCGCGGCCGAGTTGGTCCTACTGCACGCCGCACCTTCATACTACGGTTTCGGAATAACGCACGGCGACGGTTCGGCTGTGGTTCTCATCCCTGCTTCTCTGTGTTCCGACGCTTACCTGACACCTTTTCATCAATGGTTGGCGCGAATCGGGTACAGACCTTTCTTTTCGGGGATAGGTTTCAACACGGAATGTCCCAACTTGCTAATCAGACGCCAACTGAATGACACGATTGAGAAGGCGCTGACCAAGTTTGGGCGGAAGATCCATCCGATCGGCCATAGTCTGGGAGGAATTATCGCTCGCGCTATCGCGGCGCATCGGCCTGCAGATATCGCCTCCGTCATCACCTTGGGTGCACCTTTTCGCGGTACGGTCGCGCATCGCAGCATTTTGCGTGCAGCCGAGATGGTTCGACGACGCATCCTGTCAAAACACGGCAGCGACGTGCTCCCGCACTGCTACACCGGGCATTGTACTTGCGACTTTCTGGATTCGTTGCGGCACTCCATGCCGGCGTCGGTGGCTGAAACCGCGATCTACAGCGAAGGCGACGGAGTAGTTGATTGGCGGTATTGCAAGACAGACCGACCCGACGCAGACTTCCGAGTTTCGGGCACACATATCGGACTCGTTTTTAATCCCTCAGCATATTCCATCATCGCAAAGCGTTTGGCTCGGGCCAGCTCCGAAGCGACTAGCAGGCTGCGGAAAAACTCGAAAATGCCGGTCCGCCCGTGGAAGAGCGGCCCTTCAGGGCCGCGTAAGTCCAGCATAATCAATAGGGGCTTTAGCCCCGGTGGCCGTCCTTGCGCACCCGGAGGACTTTTTCCGCAGCCTGCTAGGCGAAGCGCCAGAGGTGAACATTCCTGATGCCGGACCGATAGATCAAAATGCTCGCGTCCAAGTGGACTGTGAGCACCTTTTCGTCTGCCAACTGGAAGCTTAGGTCTCTCTGTTTCCGAATAGTCGGAAAGCCGCTTTGCTAAGAGTATGGCCGGTCTGGCGTGCCGGCTGTGGGCCAGATATCAGGGTAGGCGATGCGAAGCGTGGAAAGTGATGCCATCACGAGAGTACGAAGCGCTCCATCGAAAACTCGGTGGCGACGCGTGGATCTGCGGGCGCACGACGATGCGGCAGCACTTTGCTGCAAAGGAACCGTTCGTATCCGCAGCGAACATACCAGCGGGACCTCACACGCCGTACGTCGCACAGCGCGCAGAGTCGTACGCGATTTGCGTCGACACCAATGGGAAGCTGCGCTGGGCGAGCAATGACCTCGATGGTGATCACCTGATCTGTGTTGTGAGTGAGCGCGCACCGTCAGATTACCTGACATGCTACGCGAGAAGAAGATTTCGTATGTACTGTCCGGAGATACATCTGTCGATCTGACGCAAGCTGTGAAGCTGCTCGAAGAGCACTTCGGTATCCGAACGCTTCTTCTGGAGGGTGGAGGACATATCAACCCTGGTTTCTTTCAGGCTGGGCTTGTGGATGAGATCAGTCTGCTGTTACTGCCGGGCATCGATGGCCGCCGACAGATTGCTGCGGTCTTCGACGGCGTCGCTGACACGAAGCAACCCGCCATTCCTCTCAAACTGAAATCCGTCGAGCAGCGTGAGGGCGATGCTCTTTGGATTCGCTACGAAGTACGACATACCTAAGCACCTAAACACGAATTTAAGGAGCAATCATGCAGAAACGCAAACTAGGAAAGAGCAATCTCGAAGTCTCGGCCATTGGCCTTGGTTAGCCGAGCCAAGCTGATTGATGTTCTTACGCAGTTGCTGCCTTTCATCGGCTATCCCCGCACACTCAATGGACTGCGGGCCGTAGATGAGATCACCCTTCCCGAATCGAAAAAGGCGTAAGGAGCGAAAATGAGTGAGTCCAGAAAGACAGTGTTGGTCGTTGGCGCAACGGGCAGCGTCGGACGTTTAGTCGTGGAAGAGGCAGTCCGGCAGGGGTATGTCGTCCGCGCTCTGGTACGAACGCCGTCTAAAGCCCGTAAATTCCCTGCTCAAGTAGAGGTGGTTTCAGGGGACGTTACCCGCCTGGAAACGCTGACCGCTGCAGTAGACGGTATCGATGCCATCGTGTTCACACTTGGCTCCGACGGGGCCGGAAAGGTGGGAGCTGAGACGATCGATTACGGGGGCGTTCGCAACGTCCTTGCGGCGCTTGGCTCGCGAAGAGCGCGCATCGCGCTCATGACTTCCATCGGAGTCACCAATCGCACCAGTTCATACAATCGCTCCACGGAATCTCACGATTGGAAACGACGTGCGGAGCGACTGGTGCGCGCGAGCGGACTGCCTTACACGATCGTGCGGCCGGGTTGGTTCGACTACAACAAATCCGACGAACATCAGCTTGTCTTCTTACAGGGTGATACGCGTCAGGCCGGCGATTCCAGCGATGGAGTCATCGCACGAAACCACATTGCCGAGGTTCTCGTCCGCAGCCTCAGTTCAGACCAAGCCTTGCGCAAGACCTTAGAACTCGTCGCAACCAAAGGGCCAGCCCAGAAGAACCTGGATGACCTGTTCGCCGCGCTCGCCCCAGATTCCGAGAACGGGTTCGATGGCGTACGCGATATTCCCAATCAGCCGCTGGAAGATGAGCCGCAACGGGTGCAAGACGACCTGCACACCTTGTCAGCAAGTCGCCGTAGGGGTTAGCCATAGAGAGAGAGCTTTCAAGCAATGAAAAAGATCTACTGGTTCGAGGAGTGGGTTAGCTCCCACACGTACAGCGGGTGGACAGCCGGCTTCGGCGTGTAGGTCACGAGTCTGCAACGGGTTGAGACATCGAGCATCAACTTCCGGTGGGACCGGATTGTAGAAGAAGCCAGACGCCCACTCAAATACTCAAATCCACTAATTCGCACAATCTGGGGCAGGACCTCCAGATCCCAGTGGAAGTCGGCTGTGTGATGTTCTGAACACGGCTTGGCCCCAGTCCTTTGACCTCGCACTTCTGGAGCAATCAAGCGAATACTTTTCGAACTGGGCTGAATTCGAACGCACTGGATGCTGTGCGGCAAATCACAGACACTGGTGAGCTTGAAACGTAGCGTGAGAGTGACAGTGAGCATCGGTCGGCAGGGGAAGCTTAGGGGCCCTGGCCGTCATCTTCTCATACGACCCAGCTCACCATAAGAGGAGGTATCCCATGCCCCTCGATAGTCTGGAATTCCACACATCACTTCAGAAGTTGCTCGTCGCGCTTATTTTGATTCTCGTTCCCCTCACGGTTTCCGGCTTCTATGTCGCGTTGCAGGCAGACAGCCACATACGCCAGGCGAACGGGGATAACTTTCGCGCGCTGACGCTGGGCGCCGCAGAGTCCACATCGGATTTCATTGCAGGACGCGTGAGGGATGTCAGCGTGGTCGCCAACACCCAAGCTGCCCTGCAGGCCGTAAACCTGGCAAACCGCCAATACGAACATCTTTCGGAGGATGCGGTTCGCGCCAAGATCGATGCCATCGACCAAAGCTGGGAGAGTTCAGCGACGGATCGTTTGTCAGCCAAGATCCTCACCTCGGATTTCGCCCAGCAGTTGAGGCGTATGCGGGAACTTAATCCCTTGTTGCTCAAGATCAACGTGGCCGATGTTACCGGATCGTCAGTGGCTGCCACTGACCGTCCGGCCCGTTATTCACAAGCAGACCGCGATTCTTGGCAGAAGCTTGCCTCCAACGGCCGTGGTGCGATCCAAGTATCGGACCTGCGCTATGACGATCAGAGTCGGCTCTACTATGTCAGCATCGCTTACCCCATTCTGCAAGAAGGAACGGGAAGATTCATCGGCGGCGTCACAGCCACGGTGGACGTATCGCCCCTGTTGGCGCAACTGAATCGTCGGCAGATTGGCCGCACCGGCCGGCTGTTTCTAGTGCGCGACGATGGAACTGTGATTGAAGCACCGGGAGTTACGCCTTCGATGAAAATCACGTCGGAGGAATACGCGGCTATTCGCGATGCCCTGGGCAGCTTGCGCGGTCGCGAAGCGGGATATATCTTCGCCACGTTATCGAATCGCGAGTCGTATCTCATAGGCTTCGCCGATACTGGGCTAAAGGACGCTTACCCGAATCTTCCCTGGATTGTGCTGGCCAGCGAGGAGGCGCGCGAGGTCACTGGGCCGGTCCGCAACATGATTGCCTTCGGTTTCCTGGTGATGGTCCTCGCTTTGTTGATGTTGTCACTGCTTGCCGCTTACGTATTTCTGCATCGCAAGCAAGAACTGGAGGACATCGAGGCACCGGAAGACAAACTGCATCCAATGTCCGTTTGAACGTGTTGCCGGCCCGCAGAGATTGCCGGAACGCCACCGCAAGCCAGTCGGAGAGGATTATGCTAACTGCATCAGAACTGCACACGGGAATGGTCGTTCGGGTAGAAGGGCAGCTTTACCGTGTACTCGATGTGGAGTCGAAAGCCGCCGCCGCCAAGCTCAGCGGCGTTGTGAAAGCAGAGTTGAGCAACGTGAAGACTGGCCGCTTGTCGGAGGTTCGCTTCCGGCCGCAGGAGCGTCTGGAAGAACTTCAGGTCGAGCGCCGGAACATGGAGTTTCTTTTCCGGGAGGGCGCCGTCTGCACATTCATGGACCCTCACTCGTACGAGCAGGTCGAAGTTCCGTCCGAGATGGTGGGAGCGGCAATTAACTTCCTGCAATCGGGGGCGGAGGTGCCGCTGGAATTCTTTGAAGGCAAGCCGATTAGCGCCCTTCTTTCCGACATCGTGGAGGCACGTGTTCTGCGCACTGCGCCGGCGACGCATTCGCCGCAGGACAGCGCCTGGAAAGAGGCAACGCTTGAGAATGGCCTTCCCATTCGCGTCCCTCTGTTCATTGCACCGGGAGAATGGGTGCGCGTCGATCTACGAACAGGCCGTTATCTCGAACGCACACACACTGACCGTAAGCGCATTGCCTGAGTCCAACCAGTCGGAGGATCGAGATGTTGGAAGTCAAAACCGTTGTGATGGAGTTTCCTGCGGATGCCAATATCATCGTGGGGCAGGCGCACTTTATTAAGACGGTTGAAGACCTTTACGAAGCGATGAGCACGACGGTACCACAGGCGCGGTTTGGCCTCGCCTTCAACGAAAGTTCCGGTGCGTGCCTCACTCGTTCCGAAGGAAACGATCAGGCACTGCGGGACTGCGCCGTGCGCAACGCCCAGGCCTTAGCAGCCGGACATACGTTTGTGCTGGTCATGCAAAATGCCTATCCCATTAATGTCCTGCACGTCATTCGCAACGTTCCCGAAGTGTGTTCTATCTTTTGTGCGACGGCCAACCCCGCGCAGATCATCATCGCCGAGAGTGAGCAAGGGCGGGGTGTGTTAGGCGTAATTGATGGGAGTTCTCCGAAGGGCGTTGAGGGAGATGCGGACGTCACGTGGCGGCACGATTTGCTGCGCAAGATTGGCTATAAGCGATAATCGGCCGCCTCAACGTCTCCGATCGAGACTGCCCAGTTCATTTCTCCGGATAGCCCACAGTCTGTGCCTAGAATTCTCGTAATTTCTTTGCAGGCATAAGGCACCTCTACCACTACATGCCGATGGGCCGGGGGTGGCATGCGGAGTTCATGTTCTCGAAGTCTCGAAGGCTCGGTCGAGCCTTTCCATTTGTTCACGCCCTCCGCTTAGCGGCGACCAGATGGAACCATCTCTGCTCAACTTCTTCGCTGCCACACAGACAACTTTGCCTTCGTCAGGTTCGATGGGATTCGGAATCTTCGAGAAGGGTCAATTGCAGGCGGCGACAGAAGAACTCGTGGTGGTGCATCAATCTGGCCCTCCCGCACCACAACACAATTCTAGGCTCCGCTTCGCCAGGGTTCAATCGGGAATGTCTGTGTCCCACACCTTCAAACAAATACCGGACCTAGCAGCTCTCTGTGATACTGCGCACTGCACGACGAGTTGGCCGATACGAGAATGACGATAGCGCTTCTTAACAAGCGACCGATCCTGTAAGGCTCGCCTGTTCGTAGCGTGTCCGCGTTGAGAACCTTCCTCCGGTGCTTGCTGCTCATAGAGAGCCATCGTATAAGGCAGGCGCGATTCAGGAAGGCCAAGGAGGTGCTTATGAGCGCTGCCGTAATCACTGCTATCGACACACAATCCAACGACTCCACAGCTGCGATCAAGCGTTATCAAGATAGCTATCGAGTAGCGGATGGGGTAATCACCTTTGGCCAATCCGTCAAGCTTGGCGGCATCTTCGTAGCCGGTGTGATTTTCGTCGCTGGCCTCATCGAATTTATAATGAATCCGGCAGAGCATCATGGTTTCGCTGTGATCTTTGCTTCGCTGATTGCCTGCGCCGTTTTACTGATACTGATTTCGCAGATCTTAGCTATGGGTCTCCGGGGCGAAGGGCACTTGCTGAAAGCGGCCCTGGATTCAGACGTCAATTCCTCGCCTTTCCTCTCAAACCCGCAGCGGGCGCGGGCGATGTCACTAAGGGAACAGCCGCCAGTCCCTAAAGTCTTACCGGTGTGGACCGAATAGTATTGGCTGGTGACTAGTGACACGAGCGCACGGAAGGTTGATTCGAAGAGGAGCGCTCTCTTGCGATTGCTTGTGGTGTTCGAGCTTAGGGGCGTACAACGGGCGTGGCCTTGGCCTTGCGTTCAACTTGCTGGCGGGCAAGCATTTCGTTGATTCGCTGCACCAGTTCATCGAGGTAGAACGGTTTCCGCATCAACGCCAGTTCGCCCGACTCCGACATATCACGCAGCTTGTCGTCGGTGTATCCCGACATGTACAACACCGGAAGATCGCGCGTCGAGCGCAGAGCGCGCGCTAGTTCAGGGCCGCTCATCTGCGGCATAATCACATCGGTAATCAGCAAACGAATGGAACCGACGTGCTGCTCGGCGACTCGCAAAGCGTCCAAGCCGTTAGCTGCCACCAGAACCTTATATCCCCTGGCCTGTAGTCCGTCTCGCAATAAGTCGCGAAACGCCGCCTCATCTTCGACCACCAGGATTGTTTCCGAGGCCTGTTGAACCTTGCCGGCCGGGCCGTCTCCCGATCCGACCGTTGCGGAAGCGGCTTCGGCGTTTTTTTCGAACCGCGGCAGAAACATGCTGAGCGTTGTTCCCTTTCCCACCCCGCTGTCGGAAAAAATGTAGCCGCCGCTCTGCTTGACGATTCCGTAAACCGTAGCCAGTCCCAATCCTGTGCCCTTGCCAGGTTCCTTGGTCGTAAAGAACGGCTCGAAAATGCGGGCCTGCGTTTCTTCATCCATTCCGATTCCCGTGTCGCTCACCGCGAGTTTTACATAATTTCCGGGGGGGACATCTACGCCCATGATCGTCGTTGCATCGCTGAATGTAACGTTCGTGGTGGCGATGGTGAGCGTGCCGCCTTTCGGCATGGCATCGCGTGCATTGATCGCCAGATTCATGATCACTTGCACCAACTGGTTGGGGTCAGCCTTTGCCCTCCACAGCCCCGGATCGAGCACGATCCTGTGCTCAATATCTTCCCGCATGAGCCGCTGCAGCATCTTCTGGGTTTCGCGTATCAGCAAGTTGAGATTAATCACTGAAGGCTGAAGGACTTGCCTCCGGCTGAATGCCAGCAGCTGCGAGGTCAACAAGGCGGCCCGCTCTGCTGCACGCCGGATGGCTTCTAAATGCGCCTTCGGTGTCCCTTCCATGACGGGATTGATGGAGAGCAACTCGCTGTAACCGATGATCACGCTGAGCAGGTTATTGAAATCGTGCGCCACGCTACCCGAGAGTTGCCCCAGTGCTTCCAGTTTCTGCGCCTGCCGAAGCTGTTCCTCCAACGATCGCCGCGCAGTCACATCTTCCGCAATGATCTCCATCAGGTCGCCTTGATCTTCACTGGCCCGAGCGCGCCGCCCGCTGGCGCGCACCATCACTGCCCCCCCGTCCTTACGCTTCCAGTTGAATTCCACAGCGTTGAAAAAATCGGCCCGGGTAGGCTGCGCGCGAAATCCGTGCGACTCTCCATCGCAGTAAAGATCCCGGGAAACGTTCAAGGCCAGAACCTCAGCTTCGGACTTGTATCCCAGCAGCTTCACCATCGCCGGATTGGCATGCAGGAACCGATCTTGCCTTACGTTGATCGTGCCAATGGCATAGGGAGCGTGCTCCACGAGCGAGCGCATCTCCGCTTCAAATCGCCGGACCGCCTCTTCCGCCTTCTTTTTTTCCGTCAGATCGATTCCAATCGCGGCGATATAGGGCTTACCTTCCAGTTCGATCCTCTTCCCCGTGAAATAAAACGGCGCAGTCTTGCCGTCCTGGAGCAAAAGATCCACCTCGACTTCGCCAGCCTGACCATCTAGGATTCGCTGCCTGGCCTCAATGGCCACCTGCTTGTGCCTCTCAGCAACATTGCCAAGAAACGCGACATCCCAGAGAGGGAAGCGTGGCAGCAGTGCCGCATTGTTGTTCCAGCGAAGGTTGTGCCCGGCCTCATCTTGCAAAACAAAGACTCCAGGAAGGCTCCCGATCACACCTTCGGCCAGAATCTTTTCCCGCAGCAGTTCATTTTCTGCGCGCCTGCGGCGTCGGACGTTGAGAAACAGCGCGAATACAAGAACGGTTTCCAGGCCACACAGGGCGATAATCGCAAGGATCAGGGCGCGGTAGCGCTCCCACAGCGTCGCTTCGCGGAAGAGCTCAACTGTCGAAGGCGGCAGGCGTTTCTCGCTGATTCCCCAGCGTTGCAGTTGGCGCCAGTCCACTATGTTGCCCGCGGCATCGTCGGCCACGATTGGGAGGCCCTCCGCCTTTTCCCCGTTCAATACCAACACCGCGAGGTTGGCGACTTTCTGCCCCGATATCTCCGAGTTGGTCATCCACCCGCCCACCACTCCATGCCCGATATAGCTGGAATAAATCGCGTAGATGGGCACCTGTGCTTCCCGTGAGATGTGATCGAGGACCTCCTCCGGCGTGAAAAATTGTCCCGTCGCGTCCTGGAAGAAGAATGTGCTCAAGATGATCGAATGGGCAGGTAAGGCTGTAACTCGCTTCAGAAGTTCATCGAGTGAAGTCCCGGTCAGATAGGTAAGCTCAACCTTGCCGGCGTAAGGCGATAGATCCTGCTTGAGTTGATCACGCCAGTAATTTTCCAGGGGGGAGCTACCCACTACTACCGCAACCTGCCGAGTATCGGGTTGCAGCCGCAACGCCAGATCCAGCGTCCGCGCAGGCTCGTCGCTGCTGGTTACACCCGTGATCTTTTCTCCCGGGCTCTGCGCCAGACGCTGCTTCAGGTCCCCCAGTTTCCGCTGGTTAAATAAGGCCACCACCGGCGTACCGGCAAACAAATCCCTGCTGTGACCAATCAGAAACTCAAGCGCCGAATAGGAAACCGGAATGATCAGATCCGGCTTTTGCTGCGCATACTTAAGCTTCAACAACTTGACCATGTCTTCCGCGTGCGAGGCCGCGGGAAACCGGACAAGATCCAGATATTCGGTGTAGAACTCCACCCGATCCTGCATGCGCATTCGAATTCGCTCGCGCAAAACGCGATCGAATCCGGAATAAATCGCTTCGTTGTTGTCCAAGGAATAGACGATCAGAACCTTCTTGGGTGGATGGCTTGCGCTCTGAGCGCACAGGATGGGGGTAAACATGGCGAGCGCGCCGAGCACGGCGGCCGCGGCGAAGAATACCGCAGCATCGTTCCGGATACAGACACACGGCCTGGGCATGCTACACCTGTTCCTTCGCGAACAGTCAGCGCTGCGCGAATGCTGGTCTCACGCTTTCGACCAACGATCGGGCTACGAGGGGGCGGGGTTGAGGAAGAATATTAGACTATTTCGCTCGTCCTGACTACTTTTCCCAGCTTCCACTTTTGCTATCTTCCGCCCGGATGGAACTGGATTGGTTCTGAGGCATGAACAAATCCTGCCCTATAATGTGGGCGTGGCGAAACGGCTCTAAACATGCCTGCCTTCGCAAGCCGAAAGATTTTGCTGGTTGAGGACGATGATGACCTGCGCCTCGCCTATGCCTCCCACATGACCGCAAACGGCTTGGTGGTCGAAGAAGCCGAAGACGTGGCCAGTGGCTACAACAGCTTTCGTGCGACTCACCCTGACGTTGTGATCCTGGATTTTCGCTTGCCCGATGGAACCGCCCTCGAACTTGTTCCGAAGTTTAAAGAAATGGAACCTACAGTTCCGATCGTTGTCCTGACCGGCTTCGGTTCGATGGAACTGGGTGTTTCTCTTATCAAGAATGGCGCCGAGCAATGTCTTTCCAAACCCGTCGAACCTTCGGCCTTACTGATGATCGTTCACAAGGTGCTGGAGATTTCGCGCAATCAGCAGAAGCAGCGCGCCAACACTGCCCGCCGCAAACGCGTCACCCTGAATCCGTTTCTGGGAGAGAGCGCCGTGATCAAGCGGCTGTCCGAGGCTGCGGCGAAAGTCGCTAACAGCCAGAGCCCCGTCTTGATTCAAGGCGAAACCGGAACCGGAAAGGGCGTCCTGGCTACCTGGCTGCATGAGAATGGACCACGCGCCGAGGAACCTTTCGTGGATCTCAACTGCGCCGGGCTCACCCGTGAATTCCTGGAGTCGGAGTTATTCGGCCACGAGAAAGGAGCCTTCACGGGCGCTCTCAATCCCAAGCCGGGGCTGCTTGAGGTTGGTCACCGGGGCACGATTTTCCTCGACGAAATTGGCGACATTGACCCCAACGTGCAGCCCAAACTGCTGAAAGTTTTGGAGGAGAAAAAATTTCGCCGCATGGGCGATGTTCGCGACCGTTTCATTGACGTCCGCCTGATCGCCGCCACGCACCAGGATCTCCGGCACCTGATCGAAACCAAGGCCTTCCGTGGCGATCTTTACTTCCGCATCAGCACCGTGCCCCTCGCTATTCCTCCGCTGCGCGAACGCAAAGACGACATTCCCTACGTGGCACAGGCTTTGCTGACCAGGATCTGCTCCGATATGGCGCGCCCGCGCGCCGAACTTTCCAGCCAGGCCGCTGAACGCCTCCGCTCCTACTACTGGCCAGGCAACATTCGTGAACTTCGCAATGTGCTGGAACGGGCTCTTTTGTTCACCGACCGCAACCTGCTCGAACCGGTGGACCTTTCCTTTGAATCTCAGTCTCAAGTCCGTGAAGATCGCTATCAACCAGATTGGACTCTCGAAGAGCTGGAGCGCTTCCACATCTCAACCGCTTTTTCCGCGGAAAAACAAAACGTCGAGAAGACAGCGCAACGCCTGGGTATTGCCCGCAGCACGCTCTATCAAAAACTGAAGTCATTGAACCTCACTTAAGCGTCTTTCCCCGCCCAACGTTTCACCGTCCAATTTCCAGAATCGATTCTTGAATTCGAACACTACCTGTTTCGCTGCCGCCTGATCAGGCCACAGTTCGCGCAGAATGCGCCGAAATTCAAAGACTTAGGAATATTCTGCGAGCCCAGGAGATTGGCATCGTACTTGCCATTGCAGTACCTGGTCGGCCCTCCCCCAAGAAGTTCACAAATCAATGAGGTTAAGCAATGCCTAAAAAGGTCCTGCTGGTGGACGATTCATCGACCACGCTGATGATGGAAGAAATGATCCTCAAGCAGAGCACGCCCTACGAGTGCGTCACGGCCAAGGACGGGCTGGATGCCATCTCGCGCGCCGTCGTAGAGAATCCGGATTTGGTCCTGATGGATGTCGTCATGCCGCGCCTGAACGGCTTTGAAGCATGTAAGCGTATGCGCCTGGAAGATTCCCTGAAAAACACGCCCATCATTCTGGTAACCACGCGCGGCGAAGAAGAATACGTCGAGGCCGGCTTTCAGAGCGGCTGCAACGATTACATTACGAAACCGATCAACAGCTTCGAGCTGGTCACGCTGCTGCAGGGTTATCTCGGCGAATAAACCAACAACTGGGGAAAGGATCCGATCACTCCGGCATGAGCGACATTTTGAACTCGTGGGGAAGCAAGACGCGCGAGCGTACGCAAGACATTGGCCATCAGGCCAAGGTCTACGCCGCGCGCATGCGCATGCAGAATGCGCTCGACCAGGCCGATGCTCTCGACGGCATTCGCGAGATCGCGGGAAATCTCATCGGTACCGAAGAAGTTGCGGTCTTCAAGGTCGACAAAAAGAGGTCCGAGCTATGGCTGTACTGGTCCTTTGGCGTTGATCCCAACAAGCATGCGGTCCTCGACGTCAGCCGCGAGCCGAACTTGAATCAGGTGCTCGGCGGAAAATGCGCGTTCCGGCTGCCTTTGTCGAACGAAAATTTGCTCTCCACCGACGACCCAGTCACTGCCCTTATTCCGATTCAATTGGATGGCGCCACGGTCGCGGTCATCGTGCTGTTTCGCCTGTTCCCCCACAAAGCCACGATGGAAGCGGTCGATCACGAAATCTGCGAAGTGCTGTCCAACTGCGCAGGACGGGCCATCGAACCGCATCGCTAAACGAAAGAGAAAAAGATTTGAGTATGAACAGTAAACCGAAAACACAAATCTTCAATCCCGCGGTGCTCCCCATGGAATATTTGCCTCGCATTCCATATGCCTTCGACGACAAGCACACGCGGCACTACCTGATCCCAGGAAAGATCTTCGTGGCCGCACAGCCCTTTGCCATCAGCACCATCCTGGGCTCGGGTGTGGCTGTTTGTCTGTGGGACTCGGCGCACGGCATAGGCGGTGCGAACCATTTCATGTTACCGGAAGGGCCAGAGAGCGGTGACAACGCGGCTCGTTACGCAAATGTTGCCAATCCGGCGCTGCTGCAGCGCATGCTCGGCCTTGGGGCGGAACTGAAAACCATGGAGGCGAAGATTTTTGGAGGCTCTCTCCCCAACATAACTTTTGGCAGTGAAAGCGATCACCTCGGCGAGAGAAACGTTCAGGCCGTGACCCATTTCCTGAACATGCAGGGCATTCGCATCGCGCACCGCGAAGTTGGCGGTACCCATGGCCGGAAGCTCATCTTCCACACCGATGATGGCCGCTTCTGGTCGGAGCAACTGTAATGGGATTGCCAGAACCAAGACCGGACGCGCTCTCTCGGGCAGCCGCAAATGTACCGCTGCTGGGAGAACGCCGGCAAGTTTATCTTTTGCCCGGACAGTTGCATGGTTCCGCTGAGCCCTGCCAGATCAAAACGATTCTCGGGTCCTGCGTGGCCATTTGCCTCTGGGACAAGCGGCGCAGTGCCGGCGGAATGAATCATTTCCTGCTTCCCTCGTCCCGTGAGGGCCAGCCGGCCTCGCTTCGCTTTGCCGATGAAGCCACTCGAGTCTTGATCGAGCAGTTACGCGCGCTGGGATGCCGCCCGCCCAATCTTCGCGCCAAAATTTTCGGCGGGGCGGCGCTTTTTCAGTTGCGGGATCGCTATCCCACCAGCCTGGGCGCAAAGAACGTGGCTGTGGCCCTGGGTTTGATGAAAACCGCTGGCATTCCCGTCGCTGCGCAGGAAACCGGCGGAGCCATGGGCCGAAAAGTCATTTTCAACACCGATGACGGCGCCGCCTGGTCGCAAACAATTTAGCAAGAACGAGCCATGAATTTCGATCGCATAAAAGTCGTCGCCGCCTTTCTGGCCGAGTCCGAAGAAGCTCTGGAGCGGAGCGAGCAGTCTCTGATCGCCGCCGAGACGGATCCCCGCAATCTGGAACTGCTCGACGAAATATTCCGGGTTGCCCACACCATCAAGGGCAACGCGTCCGCTCTCGACTTCCCTGAACTCGCCAGTTTCGCGCATGTCATGGAAGACCTGCTCGAAGCCGTGCGCAAACACGAACTGGCCATTTCGAAAGAGGTGGTTTCCCTGCTTCTGCAGGCGGTGGACGCTCTTCGCGTCCTGATTCCTGCCGCCGCCCAGGGCAACGACCAACTCAGTTCGCCGCACGTCGAGTTGAAAAAAATGATGGCCAACCGCGCGGCTGGCCACACTGCGCCGGCCGATGCCGACGCCAAACACGCTGACGATTTGTCCTCCCCCAAGGCGGTTCCGGGCTCAGCCCTCCCTTTCAACTCCCGGAACCGCACTTTACGCGTGAATATTGAAAAGCTCGACCACATGCTCAATCTGACGGGAGAAATTGCGATTGCCCAGGGCCGCTTGCGCCGCTTGATCGACGAATTGAAAACTGCTGCCGGCCGTAAGCTGCTCGAATTGCAGCGCGAGATCGAGAGCTTGCAAAAAGAGTTGCAAGATCAAGTCATGGGAGTTCGCCTGGTTCCTGTTGGACCGCTATTCCAGCAATTTGCCCGCTCCGTTCGCGACATTTCGCAGAGCCATCAGAAGCTCGCACGCCTTGAGATCGTCGGGGGTGACGTGGAAGTGGACACCCGCGTTCTCGAACACCTGAAAGATCCCCTGCTGCACATGATCCGTAATGCCGTGGATCACGGCATTGAATGTCCGCCGGTACGCCGAGCCAAGGGCAAGCAGCCCAGTGGGCTGCTCCGGCTCACCGCCTTTCATAAGGCGGGCAACATTCTGATTCAACTCTCCGATGATGGCGCCGGATTCAACCGGCAGCGCATCCTCGCCCGGGCCCACAGTCTGAATCTCCTGCCCGAAGGCGAAAAGATCGGCGATCAGGATTTGCTGAAGCTTGTCTTCAAGGCCGGCTTTTCCACCGCCGAGGAAGTCACCGACCTCTCCGGCCGGGGAGTCGGCATGGACGTGGTTCGCCGCAACATCGAACTGCTGCGCGGCACGATTGACATTCAGAGTGTAGAAGACCAGGGCACAACCATCACCATTCGCCTGCCGCTTACGCTCGCGATCATCGACGGCTTCTCCATAATCGCCAACAACGAAACCTACGTCATTCCGCTGGGAATGATTAGCGAATGCCTAGAGTTGCCGGCGGACCAGATCTCCCGTGAGAAGGTTGGAGTCCTCAATCTGCGCGGCGAGCCGCTGCCGTATATCCGCTTGCGAGAGGTCTTCGGCAAGCCGGACCGGCGTCCCGAGCGCGAAAACGTCGTCGTGGTTCATCGCGACGGCGGCTACGCGGGAATCGCTGTCGAAACTCTGCTGGGAGAATGCCAGGCAATCATCAAGCCGCTGAACCGGATTTTTCGGGACGTGCCGGGATTATCGGGTTCCACCATCCTCGATAACGGCCGCGTCGCCCTGATTCTCGATGTGAGCACGTTGCTGCGCGAAGTTGTTGCCGAGCAATCGGTGCAGTGATTTCTTAGGGCCGGGGGCAGGCATCGATGCCCCGTGCCGCAGGCACAACAAAGGATTTGTTTGCCATTTTTTGAACGACAACGACAAAAGGAGAACGGGATGATACGAAGAAACTTACTTGGTTTGTTTCTATGCCTGTGTACGAGCGGGGTATTCGGACAAGACCTTTCCAATATCCAGATCCACGGATTTGTGACACAGGGCTTTCTTTACAGCTCTAGCAATAACTACCTGTCCACGAACTCGAGCTCGGGGAGCCTCAACTGGAGCGATGGCGTGGTGAGCCTTAGCGACCCGGTATCGGACAAGCTGCGCGTGGGCATCCAGATCCACGTCTCTCAGCTTGGCGAGGTCGGCGGCCCCACCCTCCAGGTGGACTGGGCCGCGGGAGACTATCGCGCTAACGACAAAGCCAGATTTTCCTTCGGGAAAGTAAAGACAGTCATAGGCTTGTTCAACGACACTCAGGATGTCGACCCCGCGCAACTCTGGGCACTCCTGCCCCAGGGCGTTTACCCCATCGACAATAAAAGTTTTGACTTAGCCCATTATGGAGCGGATTTTTACGGCGATATGCCCCTCGGAGAACGAGGAGGAACGCTCTCCTATCGCGCCTACGCAGGATACCGCACCCTGGATTTGGAAAGCGGTTATGTGAATGACCTCAATGAGGCGATGCCAGGGTTTGAGCAGGCGTTCGGACTCCCGAACGCACTTGTCACGACTGCCCCCGGCGGCACGGTTTTTGGCGGCGATGCGCGCTGGCAGACTCCCTTGAAAGGGCTCCTGATCGGGTCCAGCGCGTTTGCCGAGGACCTGCAAGGCAGCGCCGGAGCGGTCTCCATCCATGCGGCTCGTAACACTGTCACACAACAGTATGCAAAGTTCGAAGGGGGCAAGTTCTTCGCCGCTTTCGAGCTCAAGAGAATGCCTGTTGGCTTGACCTATACGGCGAACACTGCCGGAGGCCCGATCCCGGTTGCCAATCCTGTCGATTGGCGCAGCTGGTACGTCATGACGAGCTATCGGGCGACCAGGAAGCTCCAAGTGGGAACGTACTATAGCCACATAGTGGACGCCGGCGGGGGCGAAAATACGTCAGTGTACCAGCATTATTCCAAGGACTGGACTATCTCCAGCCGCTATGACTTCAATTCCCATTTCTACGCCAAGCTGGAAGAGCACTTTCTCCATGGCACGGACATAGGCTACTACTCGGACTCGAACCCAAACGGTTTGAAAGCCAGGTCGAACATTCTGGGGGCCAGGATCGGATTTTCTTTCTGAACTGAGACTAATGAGAAAAGAGGGAATCATAATGAAGCAATTACAAGTTTGCGCCATTGCCGTATTCCTGATCCTTGCCTCCGCGAATGTCTGGGCGCAGGCGAAGAGCTATAAGGTCATCGTCAACCCATCCAACCCGGTGTCTTCGATAAGCCGGGAAGACCTATCGCGTATCTTCCTCAAGAAAACGACGAAGTTTTCGGATGGACGCGGTGCATCGCCCGTGGATCTTCCCGCTAATTCACCAACCCGGGACAGTTTCTGCAAGGATATTCACGGGAAGTCCTCCTCCGCAGTAGATGCCTACTGGCAGCAGCTGATCTTCTCAGGCCGGGACATTCCGCCACCGCAAAAAAGCGAAAGTGGCGTACTCGAGTTTGTGCGCTCCAACGAAAACGGCATCGGCTATGTTTCGGGGGGTGCCGATACCGCAGGCGTCAAGGTGATTAGCGTCATCGACTAACGATTCGGAAAATTGCCACGAGGAAATGTCATGTTCAGCAAACTGAAGTTTCAACACAAAATGTTGATCGGTCCAGCACTGGCAGCCCTTGCATTCTGTCTGGTTCTGGCGATCACGTTGATTTTTGGCTCACGCAGTGTCAGCCAAATGCAGCAGGTCGAGAGCGGATATTACCCTTCCGTGGAAATGAGCCGGGATTTGGAAGAGAATCTGAACGCGATCCAGAGGAGCTTGCAGGATGCGGTCGCCGCCAAGAACAGCGAGGCGCTGGCGGACACCGATGCCCTTAAGGACAAATTTCTGCAACGTCTGCAAAAAGAACAAAACAACCCAGTACTCGACCACCGGGACCTGGATCAGCTCGATGCTGAAATGCGGGAGTACTACGTCCAGGCGCGGCAGAGCACCGAGGGCATGATCGCCGGCAGCATGACCGAAGGCTTGAGCCAGTCGCTGGCATCCATGAAAGCCAAGTACAACGCGATCCATGACAGACTGCAGGCCAACACCACGCGCGACCAGGCCAGCATTACGCGCGCATTTGAAGAGACAAAGGACTCGCAGCGCCGCGCGATCTTGCTGACTTTCATCGTGTCACTTCTCTGCCTCGGACCGATGATTGCGGCGACTTGGTACATCGCCAAGACTGTGACGCGGTCCTTGCTTGAAGCCGTGCGCGTTGCCAACGAACTCTCACAGGGCAATCTCACGGCCGGCGTCGAAGTGTACAACACGGACGAAACTGGACAGATGCTCCAGGCGCTCAAGGACATGTCCGGGCGGCTCTCTCAGACCCTCGGCGAGGTTAAGAACTCAGCCGATGCGCTGGCCTCAGCAGCAGCGCAAGTCGCTGCTTCGGCATCGTCCCTCTCCCAGGGTACCAGCGAGCAGGCTGCCTCGATCGAGGAAACCACGTCGAGCCTCGAACAGATGAGCGCATCGATCACGCAAAATGCCGAAAACAGTCGGCAGATGGAGCAGATGGCACTCAAAGGCGCGCGCGATAGCGAGGAGTCGGGAAGCGCAGTGCGCGAAAGCGTGAGTGCGATGAAGCAGATCGCGGAAAAGATCACCATCATCGAAGAGATCGCGTACCAGACCAACTTGCTTGCGCTCAACGCCGCCATCGAAGCGGCGCGCGCCGGCGAACATGGCCGCGGATTTGCTGTGGTAGCGACCGAAGTTCGCAAGCTCGCCGAGCGCAGCCAGACCGCCGCTCAGGAGATCGGTGGGCTCGCCGCCAACAGCGTCGGGGTTGCCGAGCACAGCGGAGAACTGTTACGCGAACTCGTCCCCTCAATCAGGAAAACCTCGGAGCTGGTGCAGGAAGTCTCAGCCTCGTCACGCGAGCAGTCCTCCGGCGTCGCCCAGATCAATAAAGCCATGTCCTCGCTGGACACGGTTACTCAGCGCAACGCATCTTCGGCCGAGGAGCTCTCCAGCACGGCAGAAGAGCTCGCCGCGCAGTCAGAGGCCTTGCAACAACTCATGGCCTTCTTCCGTGTGGCGGGAGAAAGAATCGCCGCCGCCCGCTACGCCGGAACCGAACACAAGCCATTCCAGCATTTGACCCCAACCATGCCCACTGCTGCGCCGCCCAAAAAGGCCAATGGCTCCGCGGTCGAGCACAATTTCACCCGGTTCTAGGAGGCGACTACTTCCATGCAAATCACACACGAGGAAACGAACCGGGCAGCCGAGCAGCACGTGCAGCAATATCTGACGTTCATGATCGGTGGCGAGGAGTATGCGGTGAGTCTCTTGAAGGTGAAAGAGATCATCGAGTACGACACCGTCACCGAAATCCCCAAAACGCCCCACTGGGTGCGCGGCGTCATCAACTTGCGTGGCAACGTGGTGCCGGTGATCGATCTGGCGGTGAAATTTCGCCTGCCAGCCAGCGTTGCGGGAAAGCTGACCTGCATCGTCATCACGGAAGTCGAATGTGAAGGCGAACCTACCGTCATGGGCGTGATGGCCGATTCGGTTCGCCAAGTCATCGATCTCAAGCCCGGGAACATCGAAGTGCCACCGAATTTCGGCACTCGCGTGAAAGTGGATTACCTGCTGGGCATGGCGCGCTCCGGCAAAAAATTCTGCCTGCTGCTCGACACCGAAAAGGTTCTTTCAACCGATGAACTGCTTCAGCTTCCCGATTCACTCGAAGTTGGCGCTGAATCGGAGTCAAGCGAGAATCAGAGCGAGGTTCTGGACCTTCGGGATCCAGTTCCGTCCACCAACGAGTCGACCGAGGCCAATCCGGAGTAGCTCAGTCCCATGCCAAGGACCAATACAGACTCCGTCAGGGAGGAAGCCGCAACCCGCGCGTCTCGCGACCGCTCCTCCGTGTCTCCGGCCTTGTTCGGCAAGTTCCAGCATTTGATCTACCAGGAATCTGGCATCTGGCTCGGCGAGCACAAGCATGCGCTGCTCACCGGACGCCTGGCCAAGCGCCTGCGCCTGCTTGGCCTCGATAGCATGCAGGAATACTTCCAGCTCGTCACGCAGCCTGACCAGCAGCACGAGCGCGCGGTGATGATTGACTGCATCACCACGAATCAGACGCATTTCTTCCGCGAGCCCAGGCACTTTGACTTTCTCGCGCAACAGGTTTTTCCTCGCTGGCAGCGCGAAGCCTCGTCAGGAGCACGCGTCCAGCATCTGCGCCTCTGGAGTGCGGGATGCTCCACCGGCGAAGAGCCGTACTCGTTAGCCATGCTCCTCCTGAAGCACTTCCCTGCTGAACAGGGATGGGAGCTCGAGGTTCTTGCCACCGACATCTGCACTCGCGTCCTGGAAAGAGCTCGCGGCGCGGTTTATCCCATTGAGAAGGCGAAAGAGATTCCGCCCGAGTTCCTGCGTGTATACATGTTGAAGGGGCGCGGCGAAAAGAAAGGCGTAATGAAGGTGAATCCCGACCTGCACCGCATTGTGCGCTTTGCGCGCGTCAACCTCCATGCCGATTCATATCCCATCCTCGGCGCCTTCGATCTGATCTTCTGCAGAAATGTGCTCATCTATTTCGACCAGAAGTCCAAGGAAAAGGTGATTGCCGGAGTTCTGCAGCACCTTTCGCCGTCCGGCCTGCTCGTTGTGGGCCACTCGGAGCATCTTGGAACTGTGTCTCCGCATTTGAGAAGCGTCGCGCCCAACGTATACTCCATTGCGCCGCATGAATCTGCCTTGACACCTCCGCGCGCGAGTGCATCCACGAACTACGCTGCCGGCTACGGAAACCTGTGAGCGCTCACTCCCCAAAGAAACCGACCAACAGGCCCATTCACGTGCTGGTTGTGGATGACTCCGCCGTGGTCCGCCAAGTCATGCAGGGCGTGCTGGAGTCGGACCCTGGGATTAAAGTCAGCGTCGCCGCCGATCCTCTCATCGCGTTCGCAAAGATTGCAAAAGAAAAACCTGATGTGGTAATCACCGATCTGGTCATGCCACGCATGGATGGCCTCACGTTTCTGAAAAAGATCATGGCTGAAAAACCTCTGCCAGTAGTGGTCTGCTCCGAAGTTGCGCATCGCCGAACCGAAGATGCGATCTCGGCTCTCCAGTTAGGCGCGGTCGAAGTCATCAAGAAACCCAAGCTCGGAGTCCGCGGTTTTCTCGAGGAGCACCGGGTGTTGCTCCATGACGTCGTCCGGAGCGCGGCCCAAGCTCGCGTGTTACCTGTCTCACCCCCCAGCCTCCGAAATACCGCCGATGCTGTGCTTCCGCTGGATCCGCTCCCTCGTGCGTGCCAGAGAAGTGGAGCACGGGAAAACATCGTTGCGATCGGCGCTTCTACCGGCGGCACGGAAGCCCTCCGCGAGTTCCTGCAAGCCATGCCGCATGAATGTCCCGCCATCGTGATCGTTCAGCATATGCCGGAAATCTTCACCCGCACCTTTGCCGACCGCCTCAACCGGGATTGCGAAATTGAAGTCAAGGAAGCCGCTGACGGCGACCGACTCCTTCCCGGCCGCGCGCTCATCGCCCCAGGCAATCATCACCTTTTGGTGGAGTCCGGTTACAAAGTCAAAGTCATGGATGGCCCGCTGGTGTCGCGGCATCGCCCCAGCGTCGACGTCCTGTTTCGCTCTGTGGCCAAATCGGTTTGCCCCAACGCGGTCGGCGTGATCATGACCGGCATGGGTAATGACGGTGCCCAGGGATTGCTCGAAATGCGCAGCCGAGGCGCTCAGACCATCGCTCAGGACGAATCCAGTTGCGTCGTCTTCGGCATGCCGCGCGAGGCCATCCTTCGCGGCGCCGCCATGGTTATCGTTCCACTGTCCCGCATCGCTGATACGGCCTTAAAGATGGCAGCCGACCGGCTCTCTCAGTAGATTCGAGACCGCGAGGCATGGCCTCCCTGGGCACAGACCTTCCCTTGGTCTCGCTCACTTGGCTTTGCCCTTTGGCCAGCCCGATACGAAAACTCGCCCCGCCAGAGCTTCCCGAATCGCAGTCCCAAGATCGGAGCTCATGAGTTGTTTGGAGACGAAGGCAGAGCCGCCTGCTTCCATCGCATCCATTACGAAATCGACGTTCGTGCTCAAGAACACGATTGGCGCTTTGTATCCGGCAGCGCGAAGGCGCCTCGCTACTTCCATCCCGTTCAGTTCCGGTATGGAAATGTCCAGCACGATGGCGTCGGGCGCGATTTCGGCACACATTCGGAGGGCAACCTTTCCGTCCGGAGCGGTGCCGACAATGTCGAACTTGTCGGCAGCCAACATTGCAGTACAGTACTCAATAATTTCGGGTATGTCATCTACGAGCAGAACTCTCGGTCGTTCCGCACGAACTCCTAAAACGACCGTGTGCAGTTGCTTGTCGTTGCGGGACCGAAACAGAATGTCATGCTCGACAGCATTTCCGGCGTGGCTTTGCCACCCTCTTTGGTGGGAGTGTTTTACGACTATCTTCCGCGCCTGCCCAAATTCAACGATACGCCCGAGAACACTGCGGTCGTGCTGGGATACGTCATAGCCCACGAGATGGGCATTTGCGGCTGGGCTCGCGCGGCCATTCCATCTCCGGAATCATGCAGGGAGCATGGGTAGTCGAACAGCTAAGTCGAGCCCTGATGGGCCAGCTCGTTTTTCTGAAAGAGGAATCAGAAATCATGCAGGTAGCGCCGCAAGCACGGATGGAGCAAGGTCTGAGCAACCAGACAGACGCACCGATTGTCCGTCACACACAATAGAACCGGGCCTCCATCGTCTGATTGGGAAGTGATTGTTTACATTTTTGCGCGTAGTGAGCATTGCTTCTGATAACTACGTAATTACCCACGTGCCGGCCCCGTTGTCGATCATCGTCAGGCCGGACGGCGAACCGCTTGCTGGCCCTGCTACGGCAGGCGAAGGTACCCAGAACCAAGGATTGACGGTATCCGGGTTGGCGCCCTTGGGGCTATTCCGCTAAAAAACGAGCACGAGTGCCCTGGGCTTGCAATACAGAGACCGCTTTGGAGTCGAAGGAAACAAATTCTTCCGCGCCCAACCAACCCCCTTCGTAG